>Ga0208391_1000072_pt1 | contig 47604 bp, 46 predicted proteins | sample Knorr_S23_td_Bot_FD_185612 | JGI IMG/M metagenome (GOLD analysis project Ga0208391, IMG submission 185612) | Marine microbial communities from Southern Atlantic Ocean transect - Knorr_S23_td_Bottom_ad_3770_LV_A (SPAdes) (version 2) | ecosystem: Environmental > Aquatic > Marine > Oceanic | place... | reverse complement strand
ACGAGGCTCAACAAAAACGACCGTTAATCTTTCTTCCGAAGCGGATGCTGAGACGGATAAAGCTGAAACATCTACGTCCACCTCAACAACCACAGATGGCGGTTCGTTACGAGAAGGAAGCCGAATCGATTATACCCGTGCCCGGGTAGGCATTATACTCAAAATGAGAGATAAAGATTCGGGAAGTCTCGTTTGGTCTAATTCATATTGGTACAGCGGACTGGAACTTCACCGAACAACAGAAGTGTGTATTCGGAATGGGGTAAATCAAGTCAGGAAGTTGTTTCAATAGTTGCCCCAATTCCTGTAAAAACTCAAACCCACCCATTTGGGAATGCTAACAGATTCTCCAACAAAAGTTTTTTTTAATTTAAAAACAAATTCTTCTATAACATTTATCTCATTATAAGAGGGGGTAATTATAGAAAGTTCTATATTATTCTTTTGGGGCATGTTTATTTAATATTCTCTGCAAAGTTCTTCTATGCATTCTAAGCCTTCTAGCTGTTTCAGAAACATTGCGGTTACACTGAGTGAATACTCTTTGAATGTGTTCCCATCGTACTCTATCAGCAGTCATAGGATTATCGGGAGGTAGAGGCAAAGAATCTTTTGAAGTAGTTAAAGCTTCAAATATTTGATCGATTTCTGCAGGTTTGGGTAAATAATCTATTGCACCTGATTTAATAGCTGCAACAGCTGTGGCTATATTTCCATACCCGGTTAATAAAAGGCATTTTGTATTAGAATGCTTAGAATTAATAAATTTAATAAGCTCTAAACCCGAACCGTCTTCCAATCTCATATCAACTATTGCGAAATCAAATTTTTTTTCTGCAATTCTTCTTTTGGTTTGTTCTGAATTTGAAAAAGATTCAACTACAAATCCTTTTTTTTCCATCGATTTTGATAATCTGATTCTAAAAGGAACATTGTCATCAACAATTAATAATTCTCTATTCATAAAGTTTAAGTATCACGGATAATAATTACTTCAACACTTGCTCCATCGTCTTTTTCATTTTTACAAAAAATTGAACCCCCAATATTTTCAATTAAATTCTTTGCAATAAAAATACCCAGGCCCATACCATTATTATTTTTTGAGATATAAGGATTTCCAATTTTATCAAATATTTCTTTTGGAAAACCATTTCCATCGTCATTAATGATGATTTTAAATTGAGCTTCATTCCAATATATATCTGCTTTGACAATTGAATTGGCGTGTTGAATAGCATTTTGAATAATATTACCTAAACCATACATCAATTCATCTTTGAAAAACACAAATGGTTCATTACCTTTTGGAATAGTGTTAATTTCTAGCTTAATTTTCCTATTATTAAATTTATCAAAGTTTAATTTAATTATGTTTGAAAGAGTAGTATTATCAAAAAATTTATCTTTTAAATTTTGAGGATTCCGGGAAAGAGTCAGTAAAATGGCCCTGCATTTTTCTGCTTGGGATTTTAATAATTCAATTTCTTTCTTTATTTCACTATTGTCCCTTACAAACTTTTCGTCACGCAAATCATTTAAAATTAAAAAAATAGTGTTAAGTGGAGTGCTTATTTCATGAACAGCAGCTGCACTCAAAGAGCCTATTTCAGATAATTTTTTTTGATTTGCAAGAACTGATCTAGTATGAAAAAGAGCTTGAGAAATATTTCTGGATGAATTCGCAAGAAGATAAACGTAAATGGCAATAAATATTAAAGAAATTATCAATGATAAACTTAAGCCATATCTGAAAACATTAGGAACGGTAAAAGAATCATTCCAAGTTATTGGAATATAAAAATAACTAATTAAGATAACTGTTATAATAGACAATAAAGAGAGAATAACTGAAAAGACTATTGGCAAATATGATGCAGAAATAATCAAAGGGGCAATTAATAATAGAGAAAAGGGATTGTAAATTCCTCCTGTCAAATACAAAAGAATGCCCAATTGCAATGTATCAAATAACAAAAAATAAAAAGCTTCATTATCTGATAAATAATTATTAATTTTTTTTCTAAAAAGACTAAATAAATTAACAAACGCAGACACAACAATAATTAAGAAACAAGAAAAAACCGGTATGAAAATTTCTAGATAATAATAGGAAATTAAAATAGCAGACAGTTGACCAAAAATAGCTAACCATCTAATTTTAATTAAGTTTATTAATAAAATATTATTTGGAATATTGTCTAATTTTATAGAGTAATTCATATAGATATTCTGCTAAATATCTAAGTTTACAACCTTAAGTGAATTTTCTTGAATAAAATTTCTCCGGCCTTCTACCACATCACCCATTAATGTTTCAAAAAGAGTATTTGTCTCATTAACTTCATCTATTTTGACTAATAACAAAGAGCGGAAATTTTTATCAAGTGTTGTTTCCCATAATTGATCTGGGTTCATTTCCCCTAGTCCCTTGTATCTATTAATTTGAATACCTGATTTTCCAATTTCAAGAACTTTATCAATCAATTCAAGAGGTCCATTAATTTTATATTCCATAGTTGCATTTTTAATAACGCCTGCACAACCATTTTTCAAAATTCCAAAATTATCCATTAATTCATTTCGCAAATCATTAAGCAATTTAGCCTCAGGAGTTATAAGAAACTCTTTATTTATTTCAAAAGTTTGTTTGACTCCTCGTTCTTCTTTTATTATTATCAATTTTCCATCATCATACTTAACATTCCAAATTTTTGATTCAATTGTATTTAGTCTAAGAGTTAAATATTTAGCAATTTCAATTCCAATTTTTGGATCATTAAGATTTTTTTGATTTAGAGCTTTAATTATTGAAGCCTGTTCTATAACTTTCTTATTATCTATTCTTCTTGTTAAAGGTAAAATAAGTTTTTGGGATTTTTTTGCCAAATTAATAATACTAAAGAGATCTTTTCCTGTAATTTTTTTTACCCGGTTATCAGATGTGGGAGTTTCAAATATTAAATTTTTTGAACCTTCATTAATTAAATATTCATCCATTTCTAATTCATCTTTTAAATATTGAACTGAAGTACCTTTTTTTGCACGATATAATGGTGGTTGAGCAATATATAATCTCCCAGACTCAATCATAGGTTTCATATGACGATAAAAAAAAGTTAAAAGTAGTGTCCTAATATGACTTCCATCCACATCTGCATCTGTCATAATTATTATCTTGTGATATCTCATTTTTTTTAGATTAAATTTACCATCAGCTTTATCTTCTTCTTCATTGCCAGTAGGGTTTCCAACTCCGGCACCAATTGCCTTTATTAATATTCCAATTTCATTGCTTGTTAAAATTTGTTTGGGATTGGCTCTTTCTACATTTAAAATTTTTCCCCTTAAAGGAAGAATTGCTTGATTTTTCCTATCTCTTCCTTGCTTTGCAGAACCTCCGGCGGAATCCCCTTCAACAATAAATATTTCTGATTCCTCAGGATTTTTTTCTTGGCAATCAGCTAATTTCCCAGGCAACGAAGAACTCTCCAATCCTGTTTTGCGTCTAGTTAACTCTCTAGCTTTTCTTGCAGCTTCTCTTGCTGTTGAAGCCTCTAGGACCTTATCAATTACTTTTTTGATTTCAGAAGGATTTTCTTCCATCCATTGTTCAAGTTTATTTAGACATACTGATTCAACAACTTGACGAACTTCTGATGAAACAAGCTTATCTTTTGTTTGGCTTGAAAATTTTGGATCTGGAAGTTTCACAGAAATGACACATGTTAATCCTTCTCTAGCATCATCACCTGTAATATTAATATTATTTTTATACTTTGAATTTATATAGTTTACGATACTTCTTGTTAAGGCACCCCTAAATCCAGCTAAGTGTGTGCCCCCATCTCTTTGGGCGATGTTATTAGTAAAACATAAAGTATTTTCATGATAACTATCTGTCCAATGAATTGCGCATTCTATATTCACATTATTTTTACTTGCATTAAAATAAATTGGTATGGAATGTATAGGGTTTTTACTTTGATTTAAATATTTAACATATTCGTTAATTCCACCTTCAAATTTAAATTCTACTTTTTTTTCTTCGGAAGAACGCTTGTCTAGTAAAATAAGCTTAACCCCTGTATTTAAAAAAGCTAACTCGCGTAATCTATTTTCAATTGTATTAAAATTAAATTCAATATTTTGAAATGTTTTATTTGAAGGTAAAAATGTTATTTTTGTTCCAGTAGCTGTATTTTTACTATCAATATTTTTTGATTTTCCAATCTGTTTTAATTTTGTTTTAACAGACCCATGAGTAAATTCCATAAAATATAAATTCCCATTTCTACTAATCTCTAATTCTAATTTTTCTGATAGGGCATTCACAACAGAGACCCCCACTCCATGTAATCCACCCGAAACTTTATAGCTATTTTGATCAAATTTTCCTCCTGCATGTAATTCAGTCATTATCAATTGTGCAGCAGAAACTCCTTCCGTTTTATGAACTTCAATAGGAATGCCCCTTCCATTATCTTCAACAGTAATAGTTCCGTCAGGATTTAAGAAAACTGAAATATCCGTACAGAATCCAGCTAGAGCTTCATCAATAGAATTATCCACAACTTCATAAATCATTTGATGCAAGCCAGACCCGTCATCTGTATCGCCAATATACATTCCTGGTCTTTTTCTTACGGCCTCCAACCCCTTTAAAACCTTAATAGACTCAGATGAATAACCAGAAGAACTCATAAATTAGGTTATATTATAATAGTAAGCCTTTGTAGACAGAAAAGAAAAAAATTTTTTTTCGGTGCCTGTCATAAAAACTTGCACATCTAACTTACCTATTAAATATAATAATAATTCACGATTATCATTATCTAGATGAGAACAAATTTCATCCAATAAAATAATTGGTTTTAAGTTATTCTCCTCAATTAAATATTTACATTGTGCAATAATAAGCAGCAATACTGCAGCTTTCTGCTGGCCAGTAGATAATTGATTGATAGTAAAATTAGTATTAATTTTATATCCAATAATATCTGATCTATGAGGTCCAATAGAACAGCCTCCTGTTAAAGAATCAATTTTCCTATTTTGTCTTAGTTCAGAATTAAAAAATTCCCTATCCAAATCATCAATATTTAAATTTTTTTCAATAAATGTATCAGTGATTTTTAAAATAAATTTAAAAGATAAATTTTTCAAAATATCCAATTTTATTAAAATTGAATTTAATGTATCAATTTGCTCAAATCTTTTTTTATAGATTTCGATTCCAAAATTAACAATATTATTTTCTAATTTACTGATCCATATCTCATCATAATGAAAATTTTGTAATATTTTATGTCTTGCATGAATTAATTTTTTATAATTATTAATAAGTAAATTATATTTTTTATCTTTAGAATAAATTAGCCTATCAATAAAATTTCTTCTAGATGATGGTGAAGAAACAAATAGTCTCTCCATTCCAGGCAAAAAATAAATAAAGGATAATAAATTTTCAAAATACTTTAAAGAATCTACATCAGAACTATTATTAATGAATATTTTTTTTAAATTTTTTTCATTTTTGTCAATATTGGAAACATCAACAGTATAATCAGTATCTTCATGATGGAAAATTGAACGTATATTAAAATTTTTTTCATTTGTTTCATAGTTGACTAGATTAATAATTTTTTCTTTCCTAAATCCTCTTCCTTTTTCAAATAAAGACAACGATTCTAAAACATTTGTTTTCCCTGAACCATTTTTCCCAATAATAATATTGCATTTATCATCAAATTCGAAAGATGAATCTAAAAAATTTCTATAGTTCTTTAATTTAATGCTTCTAAAATAACCCAAGGAAAACTATACTCGCATAGGCATCAAAACATATATTAAATTAGGATTGGATTCTTCAGTAGCCATAACGGGAGAAGATGAATCCTTAAAGCTTAATGTAATTTCATCGTCTTCAAGATTATTAATCATTTCTAATATATACTTTGAGTTAAAACCAATCTCTATTTCGTTACCAGAATATATGGTTGTAATATCTTCAGTTGCTGTACCACTATCAGAATTCACTGAAGACAAATTCATTACATTATTAAGAAGTTTAAATTTAATAATAGGAGATTTATCAGTTGTGATTGTACTTACGCGGTCAACGGCCATGCTAAAATCATGCCTATTAATCTTTAAAATATGATTATTATCATTTGGTATAACACGGTCGTAATCTGGAAAGTTTCCATCTATTAATTTTGATATTAAGATTGATTCATTAATAAAAAAAACTATTTTATTAGAATCCAAATTAATTTTTATTGAACCGTCGTATTCAGCAAGTAATTTACACAGCTCATTAACTGTTTTTTTAGGTACAATAACTCCTGAAATTTCTTCAGAGTCTTCATTAAAATTAAAATCTATTTTTGCCAATCTATGTCCATCAGTTGCTACAACAGATAATAAATTTGAATGATCTTCTTTTTTTTTATGAAAATAAATTCCATTAAGAAAATATCTTGTCTCTTCATTCGATATTGCAAAACGAGTTTTATCCATTAACCTCAGAAATTTATGAGAATCTATATTAATTTCAATTTCTAAATCACTAATCTCTATAATTGGAAAATCTTTTTTAGGTAGGCATCCTAAAGAGAATTTTGACTTTCCAGATCTAAGACTTATTATTTTCCCATCATTAGATATTATTTCAATTTCACTTGTATCTGGTAGCTTTCTAATAATATCATAAAGCGTATGTGCTGAAACTGTGATTGAGCCCTCTTCAATAATATTACAATTTAATTTTTCAGTAATTGAAATATCCATATCTGTAGCAGACAAAATTAAAGAATTTTCTTTTGCATCAAGTAAAATATTGGATAATATCGGAAGGGTGTTTTTTTTCTCAACTATACTTTGAACATGTGAAAGCGATTTGAGAAGAGTGTTTTTTTCAACAGTGAATTTCATTAAATAAATTTATAATTAAAAAATCCTAAGAATCTATTAATCTTTTTAATAACTCAATATCTTCGTTAAAATTGTTATCTTCATGTTTTAATTCCTCGATTTTTTTCACTGCATGCATTACTGTTGTATGATCTCTTCCTCCAAATTTACGCCCTATTTCAGGCAGTGAACGGGAAGTTATCGATTTTGCTAGGTACATTGCTATTTGACGAGGTCTTGCTACAGACCTGGATCTACGTGGAGAATGCATATCGGTTAATCTGATATTAAAATGTTCAGCAACTTTTTTCTGAATTTCTTCTATTGTAATTTTTTTGTTATTTGATTTTAATAAATCCTGCAATACAATCTGCGCTGTTTCAACTGAAATAGCTGTGCCAACTAATGTTGCATGGGCTACCAATCTATTTAGAGCGCCTTCCATTTCTCTAACATTAGAAACAATACGATGAGATAAAAATTCTAAAACTTTAGGAGGTATTTCAACACCCCTCTTTTGTGCTTTTTCTATTAATATACCCAACCTTAATTCATACGTCGTTGGATGAATATCCGCTACTAAACCACATCCCAATCTAGATTTTAATCTTTCTTGAACTCCATCAAGATCTGAAGGTGATTTATCAGCAGAAATAACAATTTGCCTATTTTGTTCTATCAAAGCATTAAACGTATGAAAAAATTCTTCTTGTGTATTATCTTTTCCACTAATAAATTGTACATCATCAATCATTAGAACATCAATGGATCTAAATTGTTCTTTAAACGCAGATGTATCTTTATATCTTAACGCTCTAACAAATTGATACATAAATTTTTCTGCAGAAAGATAAATTACTTTTCTTTCTGGTTGTTGTTCTTTTATCTTCCACCCAATAGCATGCATTAAATGAGTTTTACCTAAACCTACACCGCCATATAAAAATAATGGATTGAAAGTAACTGTTTGAGATTCTGCTACTCTTTGAGAGGCGGCAAAAGCTAATTCATTAGGCTTTCCAACCACAAAATTATCAAAGTTAAAACGAGGATCTAATGGAGCTCCAAAATCACTTGGATATGAAGAAGTTTGATTTGATCGAATATCCATTGTTGTTTTCCAATGGTTATCAGTATCTTTTATGGTTCTAGCCGTTCCTGGGACTACTCTTCCTCCATTAGGTTTAACAACAAATTTTATAATTTCAATATTTTCAACATATTTTTTACATTCATTTTTTACTTTGTCAGCATAATTATTGACTATCCAATCTCTTAAAAATTTAGTTGGAACAGATAAGGTTATTGTTGTGTTTTCAATAGAAATAAAAGAGAGTTGTTTGAACCAATTATTGTAAGCAGTATCTCCAACTATTTTTTTAATATTCCTTTTTAAAAGAGGCCAATTTTTCTCATTAAAATCCAAAAAGGAATCCTTCATTCATTCACCTCTACCAGTCTTTGTTTGTTTGCAGTGCAAAGACTAAAAGTCACATACTAAATAATCACCAAATTATTATGATAGACAACACTCTTTAGAGATTTTTGGCAAGAAGAAAAGTCAAAAAATTAATAAAAAATTAAATATTTTTAGTTTTTTTTGATAACGAGGATAACTTTCTGGACATATGTTGTTTTTTAATTAAACCTTTTTTCGTGGCCTTAGCCAAAGAGGAATTCACTAAATTAAAAGATTTATCAATTTCTTCTTTGTTCTTTGCTTTAATTAACTCTGTAAATTTATTAATATTGGTTTTTAGTTGAGAAAGTATTTGGCTATTAATTAATTTTCTTTTCAATGCCTGACGTGTTCTTTTTTTTGCTGATTTATGGTTAGCCATTCGCCAGAACGTATAGTTTTACTTGATTTAAAGTCAATATAATAAACCATTTTATTTATTTTTTGATCTGAATATCTGGACAGTAAAAAGTTGATCTGCCATACTGGATAATTTTTACTATTGGTTTTCCTTTTATTTTTTGTCCAGATTTATTGTAAACTTTAAAATTTTTTTGAAAATTACCTATTGTTCCATCAGTTGAAACATAATCCTTAAGAGTGGAACCTCCTGCGATAATGGCTTTTTTTAGTATTTTTCTTATAGAAATCACTATATTCCTGCATTCAATCAAAGACAAGTCCCTTCCCTTGCAAAAGGGGGAAATTTTGGCATCAAACAATATCTCGCTTGCATATATATTTCCAATTCCAGCAATGACTTTTTGATCTAACAATATTTGTTTAATAGGTGCAATTTTTTTACTAATTTTTAATGCCAAATACTCATAAGTAAGAGAAGTACTTAAAGCATCTTTGCCTAAATTCGATAAATATTTTTTTTGATAGATAGTTTCTTTTTTGCCATAATCTATTAATCCAAATTTTCTTGCATCATTGAATACCAAACAATGATCTTGGTTTGTTCTTAAAATAAAATGGTCATGTTTTTGTTTGTGAAATATGTTGCAATTTAATAATCGCAACCTCCCAGACATACCAAGATGAATGATGATTGTATAATTATCTTCTAAGTTTAAAAGTATGTATTTCCCTTTTCTTTTTATTTCTTTTATTCTTTTCCCATTGTGTATTTTAGAAAGATTTTTTGGTATAATAAAACGAAGTTTGGGAGTATAAATTTTAATATTAATTATCGTACAATTTATTATAGGATTTAATCCTCTAATTGTTGTCTCTACTTCTGGAAGTTCAGGCATATAAAAAACATGGATAATCTAAAAACAAGTTTTGGCAAAAGAAAAGTAACTGCAGCCTTAAAAACATCATTAGTGCAAGAAGTTTTTACAAATGTAGCAGAAAAATATGATGGAATGAATGATTTTATGAGTTTAGGAGCGCATCGATTATGGAAAAAAGAATTAATTGATTTGATGAACATACAATTAACAGATACCATTATTGATGTCGGGTCTGGAACAGGTGATTTGATTGATCTTATTTTAAATAAAAAAAAAATTAATTCAATTTATTCTATCGATCTAAATGATGAAATGTTACAATATGGAAAAAAGCGATTTAAAAATAAAAATGTACATTTTGTAAAAGCTAATGCAGAAAACTTGCCCTTTAAAAATAATTTTTTTGACAAATATATTGTTTCTTTTTGTTTAAGGAACGTAACAGATATTAAAAAAGCCCTGAATGAAGCATTGCGAATTTTAAAGCCTGGAGGTACATTTTATTGTTTGGAATTTAGTTCCCCTAAATCTAGTCTAATTAACTCTATATACAAAAGTTATAAAAAAAACATCATTCCTTGGATAGGGAAAAAAATAGCTGAAAATGAGGAGGCCTATCAATATCTACAAGAAAGTATTGATCAGTTTCCAAGCCAAGAAGAATTATTATCGAACTTAACACAAATTGGATTTTATCGAACAAAATACCTAAATATGTTTAACGGCATTGTGTCTGTTCATATAGGGTACAAAATTTAAAGTTTTATGAAGATGCTTTTTATAATTTCTGCCTCTATAGCAATAAAAAAATGTAATGCGATCTTGAAGGCGTTAAGCAATCAACAGATATTTATTAATTGCATTGTTACTAACAATGCAAAAAAAATGACTAACCTTGAAGATTTAAAAAAAAGTATAAAAGGCAAAATATACTCTGACTCTTCTGAAAAAAATAATAAAATGTTTCATATTAAGCTAACTCGAAAAACAGATTTAATTGTAGTATGCCCGGCAACAGCTAATATTATAGCCAAATATGCAAATGGTTTTGCAGATGATCTAGCTAGCACTTCTTTGATAGCTTCAAATAAACAAATTATATTTATTCCAGCCATGAATGCAGAAATGTGGAATAATTCTATTAATCAAAAAAATGTATCCAAACTTATGGATATGGGTGTAGAATTTATTGGTCCTGAATACGGCCACCTATCTTGTGATGAAGTTGGTCTTGGTAGACTATCAAATGCTAAGAAAATTCAAGGCATATTGATTCAAAATTTAAATAGATCTCAAATTTTTAAAAATAAAAAATGTCTGATAACAGCTGGTCCAACTCTTGAACCCATTGATCCAATTAGATACATATCGAATCATTCATCAGGAAAACAAGGTTATGAAGTAGCAAAACAGATGGTACTATCAGGAGCTAAAGTAACTTTAGTATCTGGGCCGACAAACATCCAGGCACCCTATCAAGCAAAGCTGATAAAAGTTAAAACAGCCAAAGAAATGTTTACAGCCGCCAAAAAACACTCTGGGGTTGATATCGCAATATTTACTGCAGCAGTAAGTGACGCTTCTCCTAGAAAATTATTTAATTATAAAATTAAAAAAGAAAATTTAAAAAATATAATATTAAAAAAAAATAGAGATATTCTGCAGAATATCTCTTCATTAAAAAAAAATCGACCGAATATTGTTATTGGTTTTGCGGCAGAAACAACAAATCATATTAATAACGCTAAAAAAAAGTTACAATCTAAAAAATGTGACGCAATTATAGTAAATAAAATTGATAATAATAAGGTTTTTGGATCTGATCACAACAAAGTTTCATTTATTAAAAATAACTATGTCAAAAATTTAAAAAAAATGTCTAAAGCAAATGTAGCCAAAGAATTGATCCAATTCATTAGTCAATTGAAAACAAATTAAATATTATGAATATAACAGAAGAAGAATTAGAAATATTTTCACGTCAACTTATTCTAAAAGATTTCAAAGAAGAAAAATTTAATGAATTACAAAAAAAAGAAATTAGTATTATTGGGCTAGGAGGAATTGGCTGCCCTTTAGCTCAATATTTAATATCTGCTGGAATTAAAAAGCTAAATATATTTGATGGTGACACGATTCAAAAAACTAACTTAAATCGTCAAACTCTTTATTCTATTCACGATATTGGAAAGAAAAAATCTACAATTGCTAAGAAAAAACTGCTTGGAACAAACCCTAATGCTGTAATCAATTCTTATAACCACAAGATAGCAAAAGATAACTTACATTTACTTAAAAATTCTTCCATTATTATTGATGCCTCAGATAACTGGGAAACCATGAGATTGATAAATAAATATACTACAAAAAAAAACCTGCCCCTTCTCAGCATATCAGTTGTAGGTTTTGATATTCAAATGATTTTATTTGAAAATACTACTCATAATCATCTATGTTTAGAATGCATTTTCCCTAATCACAATGAACCAGAACTAGCAAGATGTGACACGGTTGGTATTATGGGAACTACAGCTGGACTAGCAGGAATTATTTCCGCACAAAAAGCTATTAACTTTTTACTTAAGTTTAATGAAAAAAATAATATTTTGACACTTGTAGATGTCAAATTACTTTCTATTAGTCATATTAAGACAAAAAAGAATATTGATTGTAAATTACAATAAAGCAAAAATTAAAGAATTAATTGAAAATATCATAATAAACTATATCTATAAAATTCTAATGAAAGAGGATTCATTTAATTACGAAAAACTTATTGAATGCGGAAAAGGAATACTGTTTGGTAAAGGCAACGCTCAGCTTCCTCTTCCTCCTATGCTAATGTTTGATAGAATAACCCATATTAATGAAATAGGTGGTGAATTTGCCAAAGGAGAAGTTATTGCGGAACTTGATATTGAATCTAACCTTTGGTTTTTTGATTGTCATTTTAAAAATGATCCAGTAATGCCAGGTTGTCTTGGTCTAGACGCTATGTGGCAATTAGTTGGTTTTTATCTTGGATGGTTAGGCCAACCAGGAAAAGGAAGGGCTCTGGGAGTGGGAGAGGTAAAATTTACTGGCCAAGTTCTTCAAACTGTAAAAAAAGTTACCTATCATATTTCTTTAAAACGATTAATTTTAAGAAAATTAATTCTTGGCGTTGCTGATGGAATTTTAAAAGCAGATGGCAAAACAATTTATGAAGCAAAAGATATAAAGGTTGGATTATTCAATACTAGTAAATAGAATAAAATGAGAAGAGTAGTAGTAACGGGTCTTGGAATTATTTCTTGTATTGGAAATAATCAAGAAACAGTAATTAAAAATTTAAAAAATCTTAATTCAGGAATTACCAAAGCACCTGAATATGAGGAATTTTCTTTTAGAAGTTTAGTGCACGGAAAGCCTGACATTAATCTTGGAGAACAAATAGATAGACGCATATTAAGATTTATGGGGGACGGAGCTGCTTATAATTATATTGCGATGAAAGATGCAATTAAAGATTCCGGTTTGGAGGATGGTGAAGTGTCTAATGAAATGACAGGTATAATTGTAGGTTCCGGAGGGCCCTCCACACAAAATTTACTTAAATCTTCTGAACTAGGTAAAGAAGGTGGGTCAAGAAAAGTTGGTCCGTTTATGGTTCCAAGAACAATGTCTAGTACAAACTCAGCTACTCTAGCTACCCCCTTTAAAATTAAAGGTGTTAATTATTCCATTACATCTGCTTGCTCTACAAGCTCGCATTGTATTGGTAATGCTTATGAGCTTATTCAAATGGGTAAGCAAAATATAATGTTTGCAGGTGGGGGAGAAGAATTACATTGGACAATGTCAATTTTATTTGATGCCATGGGTGCATTATCATCAAAATATAATGAAACTCCTCATCTTGCTTCTCGTGCCTATGATACAAATAGAGATGGTTTTGTAATATCAGGAGGTGGTGGGACAATTGTTTTAGAAGAGTTAGAACATGCAAAAGCCAGAGGAGCTAAAATTTATGCCGAAATCACGGGTTATGGTGCCACTTCTGATGGTCACGATATGGTACAACCATCAGGCGAAGGAGCTGTTAGATGTATGAATCAAGCTCTTAAAACAATGGATGGAGAGATTGATTACATTAATTCACACGGTACTAGTACACCAATTGGAGATCTTAAAGAATTGGAAGCTATAAAAAAAGTTTTTCCTAATAAATCCCCTCACATAAGTTCAACTAAATCTTTAACGGGACATTCATTAGGTGCAACAGGTGTTCATGAAACTATCTATTCTTTATTAATGTTAAATAATAATTTTTTGTGTGGTTCAGCAAATATAAGTGATCTAGATGAAAGTGCTAAAGAGCATAATATTCTAATAGAAACTATAAATAAAAAAGACATCCAAAATGTTATTTCTAATAGTTTTGGTTTTGGCGGAACAAATGCAACATTAGGTTTTTCAAAAATAAATGCTTAAAAATAAAAAAGGTATAATTTTTGGTATTGCTAATGATCACTCAATTGCATGGGGGATAGCCAAAAAACTCTCAGAAAAGGGTGCAGAATTTGGCATTACATATCAAAATGAAATATTGCTAAAAAGAGTTAAACCCTTAGCTGATAAAGTTAATAGCAGCTTACTTATTGAATGTGATTTTTCAAAAACAGAATCTATTAAAAGTTGTTTTGAAGAAATAAAAGCAAAATTTCAAAATATTGATTTTGTTATTCATGCAGCGGCATTTTCAGATAAGAATGAATTGAATGGAAAATATATAAACACATCAAAAGATAACTTTATAAAAACTCTAAATATTTCATGTTTCTCTTTTACAGAAATATCTAAGTATGCTTCTGAAATAATGAATGGTGGTGGAAGTTTATTAACTTTAAGTTTTTATGGATCTAACAAAGTGATGCCAAACTACAACGTTATGGGTGTTGCAAAAGCAGCATTAGAAACTAGCGTTAAATATTTAAGTGTTGATTTAGGTAATAAAAATATAAGAGTAAATGCTATTTCTGCAGGACCTATGCGTACACTAGCGGGGGCTGCGATCGCAAATGCAAGGGATGTTTACAATTATACTCAAGCAAACTCTGCTTTAATACGAAATGTAAAATTAGAAGAAATTGGTAATGCTGCTCTTTATTTTGTTAGTGATTTATCAAATGCAGTTACAGGTGAGGTACATTATGTAGATTGTGGTTTTAATATCTTAGGAATGCCAAAATCTAATACTTAAGAAATCTTAAATTCCTTAGGATCATCAATAAAAATACTTTTCACTCCCATAGACCACAATGCATTAGCTTCGCTTGGTTTTAAATTTTTTTCTGAATAAATAGTAGTAATCAAATTATGTCTTTTCATTTCATTCATAATATCTGAATTGATAATATTTTTATTAAAACCACAACAAGAAAAATTATATTTTTCACAAATATCTAAAGTATTTTTTAAAGAAATATCTTTACTAAATCCATCTATTAAAAGGCCATAATATGAATTTGGTAGAAATTTTTTCATTAAAATTACCGAAGGCCAATCAAAACTTGAAAAATAATATTGATTGGTAAAATTAAAGTTACTTAAAAGTTTAGCAATAGCTTCAACATTATTTTTTTCAAACCCCAAATTAGATTTTAATTCAATATTTAGACCTATTTCGTTTCTTTTACAAAATAAAAGAACTTGTTTTAAAGTTGGAATACAAATATTTGTAGAATAATTGTAAAAGGAAAAACCCGCATCTAGTTTTTTTAAATCATCATAGTTAAAGTCTGTTGGCAATCCCTTACCATCAGTGGTTCTTTCCAAAGTATCATCGTGCAATAAAATAGGGACTAAATCCTTGGAAATTTTTACATCTATCTCAATCCACTTCAGTCCAAGTTTGTGAGCCAATTCAATAGAATTCAATGTATTTTCAGGAGATAAATTTTTAACCCCCCTGTGACCTATTAATTTAGGAGGGTTAAGCATTGTTTTTTTATTCAGTTTCCGCTTCTTTCATGGATAATTTTACCTTGCCACGACCATCGATATCTAAAACTTTTACTTTAACAACATCGCCTTCTTTGACAACATCACTAACTTTTTCAACTCGCTCATTTTTTAGTTGACTAATATGCACAAGGCCATCGCGTGAACCCATAAAATTAACAAAGGCACCAAAATCCATTAATTTAACAACTTTACCTTCGTAGATTTTTCCAATCTCAGGCTCTGCAACGATACTATTAATCCAATCAATAGCAGCTTGTCCGGATTCCCCATCAACAGCAGCAATACTAACTAACCCTACATCATTGATTTCAATTTTTGCACCTGTTTTTTCTGTAATTTCACGAATAACAGCTCCACCTTTTCCAATAACTTCACGAATCTTATCTTTGTGAACTTGAATTGTAGTTATGGTAGGTGCGTAGTCTGAAATACTATCTCTAGATTTATCAATTGCTTTTGCCATTTCACCTAAGATATGCAGTCTGCCTTCTTTCGCTTGCACAAGTGCTTCCTTCATAATATCCGAAGTAATGCTTGTAATTTTAATATCCATTTGAAGGGATGTAATGCCATCTTTAGTACCAGCTACTTTAAAATCCATATCACCTAAATGATCTTCGTCACCAAGAATATCTGATAAAATAACATAATTTGAATCTTCTTTAATTAAACCCATGGCAATTCCTGCGATTGGCTTTTCTATAGGTACACCAGCATCCATCATTGATAAAGATGCCCCACAAACTGTTGCCATAGAACTAGACCCGTTTGATTCTGTAATTTCGGATACAACTCTATATGTGTATGGAAATTTTTCTGCAGATGGTAACATTGGATGAATAGCTCTCCAAGCTAGTTTACCGTGACCTATTTCACGACGGCTAGTAAAACCTGCTCGTCCAACTTCCCCAACAGAATAAGGAGGAAAATTATAATGTAACATAAAGTTCTCCCTAAATTCGCCCTCAATTGCATCAATGCGTTGTTCATCTAAGCCAGTACCAAGAGTTGTTACAACCAATGCTTGCGTTTCTCCTCTAGTAAACAGGGCAGAACCATGTGTTCTTTCAAGAACACCAACTTCACATTCTATAGGACGAACAGTTTTTGTATCACGACCATCTATTCTGTTTCCAGTTTTTAATAACTCACTTCTTACAATATCTTTTTCAATGGATTTTGTAACATCTCCTACAATCACTGTAGATAATGCTTCAGAAACATATTTTTCGCTAATTTCAGTTCTTGTTTCATTTAATAATTCAGATCTTTTTTGTTTTTCTTGAATCTTATAAGCTTCAATAAATTTATCTTTGTAATTTTTCTCAATTTCAGAAGGTAAATTTTTAATCTCTTCATCCTTTTCAGGAATATTCCAAGGCTCTTTAGCTGCCTTCCTTGCAAGATTAATAATGGCATCAATTACTTCCTTATAAGTTTCTTGACCCATGACTACTGCCTCTAACATTTGCTCTTCTGATAATTGTTGTGCTTCAGACTCAACCATTAATACGCCTTGGCTAGTTCCTGCTACAACAAGTTCTAAATTTGAATCTTTCATTTCACTTAATGTTGGGTTTGCAACTAATTTATCATTAATCATTGCAATTTTTGCAGCCCCTAATGGCCCCATAAATGGTAGTCCGGATAAAGTAATTGCAGCACTAGTAGCTATCATTGCAACAATATCAGAATCGTTTTCTTGGTCATGAGACAAAACAGTACACATAACTTGAGTTTCATTTTTAAAATCTTTATGAAACAAAGGTCTAATCGGTCTATCAATCAAACGACATATTAAAGTTTCTTTTTCTGTTGGTCTTGCTTCTCTTTTAAAGAATCCTCCTGGAATTTTTCCCGCCGCATAAAATTTTTCTTGATAATTTACTGTTAGTGGGAAAAAATCCATATCTGGCTTTGCTGTTTTTTCAGCAACAACATTTGCCATAACAGTTGTTCCACCATAAGTAGCCACAACCGAAGCATCTGCCTGTCTTCCTATTTTGCCAGTCTCTAAAGTTAATTTTTTTCCTACCCAATTAATTTCAATTTTATTTATATTAAACATTTATTTTTCCTATTTCTGTTCCTATTTAAATATTTTTTCTTACGTATTTTAATTTCCGCTAAATTTTTATTATCCGCGAATATTTAATTTTTTTATAATTTCTTGATATTTTGATTCATCTTTTTTAGATAAATAATTTAACAGTTTTTTTCTTTTATTAACCAAAGCTAATAAACCTCTTTTTGAGTGTTTATCATGTTTATGATTATTAAAATGGTCAATTAAATTAATTATTCTTTCACTTATAACTGCAATCTGAACTTCAGCAGAACCAGTATCTTTTTTATTAATTGCAAATTGTGAAATAATTTCTTTTTTGTTTTCTTTAGTTATCGACATCGCAACTCCTATATTAAAACTTTATCGGGTTTGAACAAATCACCATCTAATTTGCCAAAAGAAAGTACACTTCCTTTATTTGTTAGAAAAATCACTTTTCTATCAAGTAAATTTAAAGGTGGATTGTTTAAAAGATTAATATTGATATTAATTTCTTTTCCATGAGAAAGATTAAGCTTACTTTCCTCATCATCAACTTCGTATGCCAAGATGTCGTCCAGCATAGATACTGATGAATGGAATCCTCTAAATTCATGGAGCCTTTGCCCTATTTTTAACAAATCGTCCAGTAAATTAGCATTATTTATGTTAAATTTACCTACTTTAGTTCTTTTTAAAGAGTGTACGTGCCCTTTACTGTCAAGTTTTTCTGCCAAGTCTCTTGCAAAACTTCTGACATAAAATCCCTTGCCACACTTGATCTTTATTTTTGTAATTAATTCATTTTCCCAATTGATGATTTTTGTTTCAAATATTTGAACATTTTTTTCTCCAACTTCAAAATCAATATTTTGTCTTAATAAATTATAAGCTCTTTCTCCTTTTATCTTTATTGCGGATGCTTTAGGTGGTTTCTGGATGATAATTCCTCTAAATTCTTTAAGCTTAATTTTAATATTCTCCAATGTAGGAATATTATCTGTCCGTTCAATTATCTTTCCTTCCCTATCATCCGTTGATGTTTGTTCTCCCCATTTAATTTCAAATTCATATTCCTTAACGTCAGAATTAATAAAAGGAATTAATTTTGTCGTTTTGCCAACTGCAATTGGAAGAATGCCTTCTGCCAAAGGATCTAATGTTCCGCCATGCCCAATTTTATCAATATTAAATTTTTTTTTTATTCTTCGTATAATTGCAAAAGAAGATATATTTAATGGTTTGTAAATATTAAGCCAACCTTGAATATTACTCATTCTCCAAATCTCTTATTACCTTTTTATTTAACAAAAGTTTTTCTATTTTTTCAGCTTCATCAAAAGTATTATCAATATAGAAATTTATTTTTGGAGTAAATTTAGATTTCAATTTTGCAAACGCAATATATTTTTGAAATATATGTTTATTTTTATTTAAATTATCTAAAAGCTTGTCCTTAAATTCACCCCCTCCAAGAGGCATAAAATATATATTAGCTATTCTTAAATCCTTTGACATTTTAACAAAAGAAACAGTTATTGAAGTCATTTGAATTTCATCATAATAAAAATCTTCTTTTAACAGGCAATCACTTATTAACGATCTTATAATTTCACCAAATCGAATTTGCCTTTTTGAAGTCACCTGATCAGAGGACATTGTTTTACTTAGCTTATAGTTTCCTTGATGTTTCCACTACTTCAAATGTCTCAATAATATCATTCACTTTAATATCAGAATAATTTTCAATCATTATGCCACACTCGTAACCAGCTTTAACTTCTTTTACTTCATTTTTAAATCTTTTTAAGCTACTAATTGTTCCGTTATGAATAACAATATTATCTCTTAGAATTCTAATTTTAGAATTCCTAGAAATTAATCCTTCTTTAACAAAGCAACCAGCTATATTGCCAATTTTGGAGATTGAAAAAATCTCTCTAATTTCCACATAACCGGTTATATTTTCTGTAATATCTGGTTTAAGCAATCCGCTTAAAAGATTTTTTATATCATCAATTAACTCATAAATTATAGAGTAATATTTTATATCAACCCCTTCTTGTTTTGCCATATCTCTTGCTTGAGGAATAGCTCTCACATTAAATCCTACAACAAAACCTTTGCTAGAATTAGCTAACGCTACGTCGCTTTCAGTTATAGCTCCCACACCCTTGTGAATAACATTTGTTTTAACTTCATCAGTAGAAAGTTTGATTATAGAACTTTCAATTGCTTCTGCTGAACCTTGAACATCAGCTTTAATTATAACGGGAAGAGAAATAACCTCTCCTGCTGAAATCTTCTTGAACATTTCCTCAACATTTGTTTTTATAACTTTATTTTTTTGTATTTGTTTTTTATTAAAACGATGCTCTGCTATTTTTCTTGCACTATTTTCATTATCAACAACAACAAAATCATCTCCCGCTAGAGGATTGGCATCAAAGCCTGAGACTTCAATTGGCATTGATGGAAGGGCTTCCTTAACATTTTCTCCATTACTATTAATCAATGCTTTTACTTTTCCCCACTCCGAACCAGATACAAATATGTCACCAATCTTTAGAGTGCCTTTTTGTATAAGAATAGTTGCTACCGAACCCCTACCTTTTTCAAGTTTTGTTTCAATAACCACTCCTCTCGCAATTCTATTAGGATTTGCTTTTAAATTTAATAAATCAGCCTGTAAGTGTATGGCTTCTTCTAACTTATCAAAATTAATTTTTTTTAATGCTGAAATTTCAACGTCAAGTACTTCACCGCTTAATTTTTCAACAATTATTCCGTGATTTAAAAGCTCATTTCTAACTTTGTCTGGATCTGCTGATGGTAGGTCAATTTTATTGATTGCCACAATTATTGGAACATTTGCAGATTTAGCATGTGCTATTGATTCAACTGTTTGGGGTTTAATACCATCATCCGCAGCAACAACTAGAATTATAATATCTGTTGTTTTTGAGCCTCGTGCACGCATATTTGAAAAAGCTGCGTGACCGGGGGTATCTATAAATGTAATTATATTATTATTATTATTTATTTGATAAGCGCCAATATGTTGAGTAATGCCTCCTGTTTCTCCATCTACAACATTAGAACTTCTAAAAACATCTAAAATACTAGTTTTTCCATGATCCACGTGTCCCATTATAGTTACAATTGGGGCTCTTTTTTTCATAGCTGTTACAGGATCTTTAAAATCTTCAATATCTTTTAAAATATCGTCATCATTTACAATTTTAACCCTATAACCTAATTCTGTTGCTACAATTTCCGCTGTATCTGCTTCTAAAGATTGCGTAGCATTCGCCATAACACCCATCTTCATTAATGTTTTAACTACATCAGCAGTTTTTTCTGCCATTCTGTTAGCTAAATCTTGTACTGTAATAACTTCTGGAATAGTTATTTCTCTTCCAACATGATTTTCTTCTGGATTCTCTTGCAATTTTAATTTTTCCTTAATTCTAGCACGTTTTAATTTTGCTAAACTAGGAAACTTATCGTATTCTTGTTCTTCTTGTTCTAAAATTTTATTAACATTGATTTTACCAAATTCATCATCTTGAGGTTTAAGGGTAGATTTTTTTGGAGTATTTTTCTTTTCATTGCTTTTTTTGTTTTTGGAAGAAAAATTTTTAGAAGGGTGATTAAAAAAATTTGATACTGGAAATACTTTAGCCGATCCCTGAGTTCGAAAAGATGAAGATCCTCTAAAATTTGATTGTGTTGTAGAAGAGCTTTTTTGTTGGTTATTTTTATTCCTAAAAACAATTTGAATTGTTTTTTTATTACCAACATACTTTACAGTATTCCCTGAAGGTCCCAAATTCTTTCTGATTTGTAAGCGACCAGAAGTTGAAAGTTTAAGGGGCTTTTTTTGTTTTTCTTTATTTTTTTCCAATTTATTAAATCAAGTTTTATATTAATTATTTATCTTCTGTTGGCGCTTCTGCCGCTGCAGGTTTAGCGTCTTCTGCTTTCGCAACTTCTTCTACCGGCGCTTCTGTAAACCATTTTTCTCTTGCTTTCATTATCATATTATTCACAACGTTTTCATCTATATCTAAATCTTTGAATATACCCTCTTCTTTATCGATTAATTCAAAAGATGCCAGATCTGCAAAATCATCAATTGTAATAATGTTATTTTGAGCTAACAATGATAACATTTTATTGTTCATGCCATCTAATTTTTTTAATTCATTATCATGAATTTTTTCATCAATAATTTTAACATCTTCAGCATTTTTCTCACTCAAGTGATTTGAAGCACGAGAAATTAATTCACTTGCCAAATTTTTATCAAAACCTTCAATTTTTTCTAAATTTTCTATACTTTCAGATGCAATTCCTTCAACCGATACATAGCCTTCTGTCACTAAAAGCTGCGCAATAACATCTTCTACATCTAAATTATTTATTAACATTTGAGTTTTTTCTTTAAACTCCTCTTGTCTTCTTTCTGATTCCTGTTCCTCAGTAAGAATATCAATTTCTAAATTAGTTAAATTAGATGCTAATTTAACATTTTGACCTTTTCGACCAATTGCTAAACTTAACTGTTCATCAGGTATTACTACTTCAACCTTTTTTTTTTCTTCGTATAAAAAGATCTTACTCACCTCAGCAGGAGCCAAAGCATTAGCTAAAAAAGTTGCTTGATTATCTGACCACATAACAATATCAATTTTTTCTCCTTGTAATTCATTCACAACGGCTTGAACTCGAGAACCTCTCATTCCTACACATGCTCCCACAGGATCAATAGTAGAATCTTCAGTATAAACACTAATTTTTGCTCTTGAACCAGGGTCCCTAGCTACACTTTTGATTTGAATTACATTCTCATAAATTTCAGGCACTTCTTGAGTAAAAAGGTTAGACAAAAATTGAGGATGAGTACGTGATAAGAAAATTTGATACCCCTTAATATCTTCTTTTACATCGTAAATATAAGCTCTAACTCTATCACCATTTTGAAAAGTCTCCCTTGGTATTAATTCTTCCCTTTTTATAATAGCTTCGTTCTTCCCTAAATCTACTATTAAATTTCCAAATTCAGTCCGTTTAACAACCCCAACAGCAATTTCACCAACTTTATCTTTGTACTCACTAAATTGTCTTGATTTATCCGCTTCTCTAACTTTTTGAATAATTACGCCTTTAGCATTTTGCGCAGCAACTCTTCCCATATCAATAGGAGGTAGTTCTTTGATAATAAATTCTCCAGTTGTAATATTGGGTTGAATTTTTTTTGCTTCATCTAAGGTAATTTGTTTTGCTTGTTCTTCTTCGCTTAGTTTTGCTACTACTTCTAGGTAAGAATTTAATTTTATATCACCACTATCACGATTTATAGAAACTCTTATATCTCTTTCAAAGCCATATTTGACTCTAGCTGCTTTTTCTAAAGCCATTTCCATTGCTTCAAAAACGGAATCTTGATCAATGCTTTTTTCTTGTGCTACATTATTAGCAACTTGTAGCATTTCTTCTCTTATTACTTTAATTTTTTGTTTAGTCATGTTATTTACCAAAAAAAAGGCGGGCAATCCCACCTTCAACTTAATTAAATTTTACACGCGTATATTAAAAAAACCTCATAAATTCAAGAATTATATTTTTTTTAATTGAAAAAACATCGTTTTTCTATTTGATTTCTTAGCTTTTTTAAAAAATTTTGTTTCTGGTAAATCTAAATTTTCATAATCCCATTCTTCTAATCGTTGATTTTCCCAAATAAAAAAATCTCTTACTTTGTGTATAATAGATAAAATTAACTGAATGTATGTTTGCGAATCTGTTGCAATAAATATTCTACCTTCATCTTTTAAGTAGGAATATATTAATTCCAAAAAATTAATATTTAAAAGTCTTCTCTTATGATGTCTTACTTTTGGCCATGGATCAGGAAATAAAATCCAAATTTCATTAAAAATTTTTGATTTTTTTATAAAATCAAGAAATTCTAATACATTGCCTTGAAATAATTTAATATTATCAATACTTTTTTTTATTATTTCATTGCTTAAATTAATATTACCATCTTCAAATAATTCACAAGTTATAATCTTTGCATGTGGATGGATACAGGATAAATAAACTGCATTCTCTCCACTCCCAGAACCAATATCTAAAATATTGTAATTTTTCGGATAAATATTGGTATCTTTATTAATTAAACATTTTTTAAAATCATTTGAGAATAATAAATAAGATTTTTTTCTGCCCTTGAATCTGCCAAACAATTTATATTTAAATTTTTCAGGTATCATTTTTTTTGTTTAAGAATAAACCCATCAAGAATAATAAAATAAAAAAATAAAAAATAAAACGATGATAGTAAATAAAATTATTTTTCAACTCTGGTATTTGTATATTGATTTCCTTAACTTCTTTTTTATTCAACTCAATATAATCAATAATATTTCCATAATTATCTATTGCTGCGGAAATACCGTTATTTGAAACGCGAATGAGTGGTTTATTAAATTCTGCGGCTCTTAATCTTGACAAATAAAAATGTTGGTATGGTCCTGATAGTTGGCCAAACCACGAATCGTTTGTTAAATTGATAATAAAATCGGCATTATTATTTTCATCATTAATTAGTTTCCAAAAAAAAATTATTTCATAACAAATTGCAGGAATAAAATTTAGTTCATCATTTATACCAACTATTCTTTGACCTTCACCCAATGCAAAATCAGTTGATCCTGCTATTATTTCCATAAATTTAAGAAAACGCCTAAAAGGTATAAATTCACCAAAAGGAACGAGGATTTGTTTATCAAATGTATGTATCGTATCATTATTTATGGAATATAAAGAATTGTAAAATTTATCATTTTCTTTTCTGGTCGAACCTATGATTAAATGGGTGTTTTGCTGTAAGTTATTTTGAAGAGATAAGATTTCTTGATTATCCTTAACTAAATAAGGAAAATTATTTTCAGCAAAAATTAAAATATCACTAGCATTTTCTCTTATTACATCAAGTATTTTTTCATATTTAACATTCAAATCATCTAGGTTCTGCTTATGATTTAATGAAAAATTCATTTGTGCTAGTGAAATTTTTATTTTTTTAACATTAACATTATCTAATTTATTACTGCGCAATATACTAGATGTAGAAATAAAAATAAAAACTATAAAATATATTGTTAAAATGATTTTAAATTTTACATTTTTGCAAAACAAAAAAATTGCGGGAAACAAAAAAAATGTTATCGTGACATAACTTAAACCATATGTCCCCCAAAAATATATAGTTGAAAAAGCCAATGGATTTGAAGAAAGAATTAAGGAATGAGAAATCCAAGGAAATCCATATACTACATTTGCAATCAATATTTCATTTGCAACAAAAATAACAGGTAAAATAATAAATTTTGATATAGGATTAGTAAAATATTTTAATATTAAAAAAGAAAGTCCAAAATACAAAGAGCAATAAAAAATAAGCAGATACGATAATATAGAAAATTTCTTTGTAAAGGAATCTAATAAAAATGGTTCTTTAATCCAAACTAACAAAATAGTTAATAAGCCCAATCCATATAATAATCCTGAAAGAAAATGAAAAGGATAACTTAATGACGTATATTCTTTGCTGTTAAGTAAATAGAACAAAAAAGGGTAAATAATAAAACCTATAGGTAATAAAAAAAATGGAGGGAACAACAAGCCAGTAATTATACCGCTTAATAAAAATTGTACTAAAAATAACAAGTTAATTAATTTTTTTAATTTCTAAAGTAATGATGCGGCGATCAGAGGCTTTAATAACTTTCAATTGTAATTCATTATTAAAAGTAAAAGATTGGTTATTTTTAGGTACTTTATTTGCAATAAAAATCAACATGCCACCCACTGTATCTATCTCTTGCTCTGAATCTAATGTAATGTTGATGCCAAAATATTTTTCTAACTCTTCAATCTTATAGGCTGCTTCTACCACTATTGTTTTTTCATCAATTTTTATAAATTCTTCATCCTCATCGGCATCATGTTCATCTTCAATTTCACCAACAATTTCCTCAACTAAATCTTCAATGGTCACTAAACCATCTACCCCCCCGAATTCATCAACTACTAAGCCCATATGAATTCGCGAAAACCGCATTCTTTTTAATAGATCCAAAATGGGAGATTTTGGGGCTACATAAAGCACTTCTCGGATAATATTATTTATTTGAAAATCATTATTTGCAATACTTTTTATTAAATCCTTAATATGAAAAAAACCTAATGTGTTATCAAGATTTTTTTCATAAACTGGCATTCTTGAATGTGCTTTTTTTCCGAAAATTAGTAAAATTTTATCAATTGATTGATTTTTTTCAACAGCAACTATCTCTGCTCTTGAAACCATAATATTTTCGACACTTTTATTATTTAAATTTAAAATATTTTTCATTAAGTTTTTTTCGTTGTTGTCTTGAAACTCATATATTTGCTTATTCTCATCATCTTTTATAATAAAATTTAATATTTCTTCTTTAGAAGCTTCACTAGTAATTAATTTTTTAATTAACCAATTTTTCCAAGAAGTTTTTTTTTTAAAATTCTTTTCGATCATTATTTATAGTAAGTAAGGATTTGAAATACTGAGTTTCTTTAAAACTTTAATTTCTTCATTTTTCATTTGAACAAAATCATTAATTTTTTTATGAACAAAGCCATTAATATGTAAAAAACTATGGACGATTATATGGGTCAAATGATCATAAAAATTAATTTCGTTAATTTTTGAATCTTTCAAAATTGTCTCAGCAGATAAAAAAATATCACAAATTTTTCTAGGTTTTTTCATATTAATATTTACCTTAGAAACAAACGTTAAAACATCGGTTGATTTATTTATTTTTCTGAATTGTAAATTCATTTTTTTAATTAATTTATCATTCGTTAAAATTAAATTGCAGTCGTAATCAATATTTTTTTTAAAATGCAAGTCATCTTTAAATTTTATAATTTTTTTTAGCAGCATATCAATTTTTTTTAATCTTGGAGGCCATTGATTTGACTTGCATGTAAATGAATACTTGATCATTTTTTACTGTCATACGCATTGATTATTTTTTTTACTAAATCATGACGCACGACATCTTTGTCATTCAAAAAAACAAAACCAATATCTTTGATATGAGAAAGTTTAACTTTGGCATCTAATAAACCTGAATCATTTTTTGACACTAAATCAATCTGTGTAATATCTCCTACTACTACCATTTGGCTATTTTTTCCAAGTCTTGTCAGAAACATTTTCATTTGAATTTTAGAAGTATTTTGAGCCTCATCCAATATAACAAAACAATTTTCTAATGTTCTACCGCGCATAAATGCAATTGGTGCTATTTCTATAATGCCGTTATTTATTTTTTTTTCTACCTGATCAAACGGCATCATATCATACAATGCATCATAGATAGGCCGCAGAAAAGGATCAACTTTATCTTTTAAATCTCCGGGCAGAAAACCTAACTTTTCGCCAGCTTCAACTGCAGGACGTGACAAAATAATTTTATTTACTAATCCTTTTTGTAGAGCAGCAACAGCTTTTGCAACTGCTAAAAATGTTTTACCTGTACCTGCAGGACCTACCGCAAATACAATATTTTTTTCATTCAAAAGTTGGAAGTATTTCTTTTGATTATTGGAGCGTGGAATTATTTTCCTTTTTTTTGTTTGAATTAACAAATCTAATTGTGAATTAGAATTACTATCTAAAGATAGTAAACTTTTTGTATCTTTAATTTTTTCTTCATCTATCTCAATACCTTTTTTTGCTTCTTCGAATAAATTTTCTAATTCACGGCGAGTTTCTTCTATTGAAAATTTATGTCCAACAATTTTTACTTTATTACCTCTGTACTCAATTTTCACCTCATTAATTTTTTCTAATGTTCGAATATTCGCATCGTTAACACCAAATAAACTACTTAAAATACTATTATCATCAAATTCAATCTGTATGGACTCAGTGGATCTGATAGACATTAAAGCATAGCCTCTAAAGCAAAATTAGTTGAATGAATAATTGGTACATCTTGAATTGTACCAATAAGATTGTCTTTTGAAGAGGTAAATACACTTTGGTTGTAAATTGATCGTCCAATATATTGATTGGCATGACGACCCTTTCTATCAAATAACACTTCAATATTTTTACCAACAAAAGATTTATTATAATTTCTTTGTTGTTCTTTTAATAAAGATTGAAGTGCACTTAAACGTGCTTTTTTAATAGAAGTATCTATATCTTTTAATTTAAAAGCAGGCGTACCTGGTCTTGGACTAAACATAAATGAATAAGCGATAACAAATTCTATTTCTTTAACCAATTGCATTGTTAGATCAAAATCTTCATCTGTCTCACCAGGAAAACCTACAATAAAATCAGAAGACAGTGCAATATCTGGTCGTTTATTTTTTAATTTTTCAACAATTTTAAAATATTGTTTTTTCGTATACTTTCTGTTCATTTTTTTTAAAATGTGATCAGAACCAGATTGAATAGGAAGATGTAAAAAAGGCATTAATTTTGGATTGGAGGCATGAGCATCAATTAACGATTCATCCATATCCCTAGGATGAGAAGTCATATATCTTATTCTCTTAATGTTCTCAAATTCAGCAATGGTATTTATTAAATAAGCTAGATCAATTGACTTATCATTTTTATTTTTTCCATGATAAGCATTAACATTTTGCCCTAATAAGATCACTTCTTGCACTCCACTATCAATATATTGTTGAATTTCTGATTGAATGTCTTGCACGGGTCGCGAAAACTCTGATCCTCTTGTATAGGGCACGACACAAAAAGAGCAAAACTTATCACATCCTTCCTGGACAGATACAAATTCAGATACTTTATCAGACGATTTAAACAGTAAATTTTTAAACTTTTCATTTTGTAGGAATTCATCATTAATAAATTTGTCATTATCTTCAATCATGGCGGGTAAAGTATGATAGGATTGAGGTCCAACAACAAAATCAACAAGGGGAGCGCGGTTCTTAATTTCTTCTCCTTCAGCTTGTGCCACACATCCTGCGACGACTAATGTTAATTTGCTAGAGTTATTTTTATTTCTTTTTTTAGCAATGCGTCCAATATCTGAATATACTTTTTCCGCAGCTTTTTCTCTTATATGACATGTATTCAAAACCACAATATCAGCTTCTTCAACACTTGCTGTTTCTGTGTATCCTTTCGGTTCAAATAAATTTTTTATTCTGTTTGAATCATAGACATTCATTTGACATCCATATGATTTAACATAGATTTTTTTTGAAGAAGTTTTAAGCATTTATTTTTTTTTAAATAAACAAGTATCTATTTTATGATTACAAAAACTATAATGTTTTTCTTTAGCACGAATTTTTATAAAATAATTTTTTATATATAAGTTAAGTGCTGCATTATTACTCGTAGAGACCTCTAAAAATAGAGCTTTCAATTTAAATTTTTTTATAAAAAGGGAAACTCATTAATTAACTTAGTCGCATGAAAAAGTTTTCTTGTTTGACTATCAACATAAGGGATCAATATCTCATATTCTGATTTTTTTTCAATAGTTATTAAATTTTCCATAATAAAAGCCTCTAATTGAGCTTTATTAAACAATCCTAGGAAAAAATTTACTTTTTTTTATAATTGCAATCTAAATCGTTCTTGCGTCCATCCTAACCAATTGAAATAAAAGTCATAATTACTCTTTACAAACAATATGATCTATTCTTGTCTGTACTGATGAAATAATATTTGTGTTTTTAATAATTATTTAACTTAATATTTTATTATTAGAAATATAAATTGGCTCAATAATTTCCTGCCTTGGTAATAAAAGTATTGCCTTAACATGTTGCAAAACTATTTTTTTAAAATCAAATTTTTTACATTCAATATTTTTAGGCAATAAGGGATCTACTAATATAGAAACATCATTGGTCAATAGAGTGTTAACTACGGATGTATCAAAAATATAAGGTATCTCATCCTTTTCAACTTTATTAATGATGCATTCATTAGTGTCTTGAGAATAAAGACACATAAATTTTTGATTATTAGATGAGCAAATATATATTGCTGTTGTTTTTTTTTTATTCGTATTAATCACATATTGAAATAAATCAACACAAGGTATACCTATTAAAGGAATTTTCATTGATATACTTAAACCTGATAAAAAAGCTATACCTACCCTTAGAGCTGTGTACGAACCGGGGCCAGTAACTGTTATTAAATATTTTAGTTTCTTACCTAATTTAAATTTTTTTTCTAACTCAATATAAATGGGTACAATGCAATCACTCATTTTATCATCATGATCATCTAAAATTTTTTTTGAAAAAAGTATTTTGTTGTCTTTAATAAGACAAAATTCTGGTAAATGTGATACTGTATCAAAAAATAATATCATTATGACGTTAACAAAATTTTTCTGGCTACTGATAAGTACATTTTTTTTATTTGTATTCATTAATACAGCGGTTGCAAATAATATCAAGAATTCAGCAGTTGTGTTTATGTATCATAAGTTTGGTGTTTCTAAATATCCATCAACAAACATTACTTTGGAACAATTTGAATCTCATTTACAAGAATTTTCACTTTCTAAATACAGAGTATTATCATTAGAATTTATACTTGATACCATTATTAATGATGGCCAACTTCCAAATAATACTGTTGGTATTAGTGTTGACGATGCGGATAAATCTTTTTTGACAACAGCATGGCCAAAATTCAAAGAAAAAAACCTGCCTGTAACATTATTTGTTAATACTTCCACGATTGTTGACAATAACAAAAATTATTTAAGCTGGGATCAAATAAGACAGCTAAAAAATGAAGGTGTTACAATTGGCGCACACTCTCATACTCACAATCATTTAACGGAACTATCAAACACCCAGTTTATTGATGAGATTGAATTATCAAATAAAATTTTCTTAAAAGAACTTGGTGTAATACCAACTTTATTTGCCTATCCTTACGGTGAAACTAATGAAAAGATGATGAACTTACTTAAAGATTATAAATTTAAAGTAGCCTTTGGTCAGCATTCAGGAGTTATTAATGAAACATCCAATCTCTATTATTTACCACGTTTCTCTCTTAATGAAAAATATGGTGATATTGATAGAGTTAAATTTATCTCACAATCAAAAGGAATGGGGGTGTATGATTTCATTCCAAGTGATCCGCATATTATTGAAAACCCCCCCTATATTGGATTTTCACTTCTTGATTCTCATCTTGCGCCAAAAATTAATTGCTTTGTTTTTGACAAAAAGGGTCAAGTAGAGAATGAGATCTTTAAATTTAATGAGAGGATAGAAATTCGACTTATGAGAAAATTACATAAAGGACGATCACGTCTTAATTGTACTGCAAAAGATAATTTAGACAATTGGCGATGGTTTGGCTATCAATTTTATTTATAAAGAATTAACAAAATATTGGTTTGTTAAATCAAACTGAATAAAGTTATTAGTTTCAATAATTGAATTAATTGTTTCAACATAAAACTCATCTTTCGCATACGCATCTAAGTGTTGTGTTAGTAATTTAACATTTAAACCTAAGTTGTTTTTATTCATTTCACTTCGAATCTGTCTGAATTTTTCATAAGCATAATGGGTGTTGATATTTTTGAAATAAGACTCAATACTCTTATCAATAGAAGAAAAATATCTAATTAAATAATGTTCACCTTCATCCCGATTTAAAGGAACAACGCCATTTTTTTCATCATATGTATATTGCCCAAAAAGAGCATTATGTTCCTTGGCAAACCGAGAGGACCCCCATCCACTTTCGTTCGCTGCTTGTGCTAAAACAATGGAATTGGGAATTATATCCACCGATTGCAACAATTCTTTAACCAAATCTATTTTATGTTTATTTTTCGAATTAATTAAATATTTTTTTGCCATGTTTTCCAAAAGAACAATATCATCCTTAGGAAGGGTTTTTTGCAAATCAAGATAGTCATAAATTTCAAATAATCGAGCCCTTTCAACAATTATTTTTTGATTTTGATATGAAATTAATGGCAGCAAAGTTTCAATAAATTTTATTTTCTTCTTAGTAAAATTATTTTTCCAATTAAGAGAAGCAACTTGTAAAGGATTTGATTTCTTGGTATCGCTTACTACGACAACGTTTGTTCTAGCATCTTTTGTTTTTTTATTAGCAAGTTTTTTCTCAGTATTATTAAACATCTTAGGATTTGTCAAAAAATCACCATCAATAATCTTTTGAGAATATTCACCATCAATAATCTTTTGAGAATACAATGAATTGATTATTTTGGACTCACTCGATGGAACAAAATCCTTATAAATATTAGCGGATGTTTTTTCACTATATTGAATAACGTCCAAAGAGATTAGATCTTTATATCCATCCATACAAAAATAAACACTGAGAATCAAAAAAGGTACAAACTGGAAGGAGTGATTTTTAAAAATTACTGATAGATTTTTTTTAAACGATTTTGTTGTATATTTAATTTTATCATAAGCACACAAATATGCCTGATAATATTTGTAGTGATTTTTAAAAATTACTGATAGATTTTTTTTAAACGATTTTGTTGTATATTTAATTTTATCATAAGCACACAAATATGCTTGATAATATCTATTACAACTATACATCAACTGGTCTTACCTCTACAACTTCAGGGACATAGTGCTTTAACATATTTTCAATACCCATTTTTAGTGTTGCCGTTGAGCTCGGGCATCCTGAGCAGGCACCTTGCATGTGAAGATAGACAATACCATCTTCAAAACGCTGATAAATAATATCGCCGCCATCCATAGCCACTGCCGGGCGAACGCGCGTATCCAATAATTCTTTAATCTGTTTTATAATGTCAGAATCGTTTTCATCGTTTTTTAAAGATTCAGAACCTTTATTTGAAACTGCTTTGTTGATTGTTGCTTCTTCAGAATTGAAATGGTCCATAATTGCACCAAGTATGGCTGGTTTTATTACTTGCCAATCCAGATCTTCAGGTTTTGTAATAGTAATAAAGTCACTTCCAAAGAAAACGCCCTTAACGCCATCTAAGAGGAAGAGTCTTTTTGCTAATGGTGAATCAGCAGCCTCATCCATATTCTGAAAAAAAGCGGTACCCTCTGTCATTACTACCCTCCCAGGGAGAAATTTTAAGGTTTGCGGATTCGGAGTTTGCTCTGTCTGTATAAACATGGCTCCTTTTTATACTTATTAATATATCTTGAGTATGAAAAAAAAAGAAAATTCTTAATTTTTTGGGGAATACTTACCTAGAAAAACCCACTAAATCATGTACCTGATCCAAAACAGGTTCTGCAATTCCAATGGCTTTTTCTTTTCCCATTTTCATTATCGAATCCAAATATGTAGCATCATTCATTAGTTTTTCCATCTCGACAGCAATCGGGGTGATTTTTGCAGAAGTGAGATCGGCTAAATCTTTTTTAAACATAGCAAATTCCTTTCCTGCGTATTGATCCACAACTACATCCGTTTTAGTTTCACTTAATGCCGCAAAGATTGTTAAGAGGTTAAGTGCCTCAGGTCTTTTCTCTGCCTCGCCCATATTCGAAGGAAGTGGGCAGGGGTCTGTTTTTGCTTTTCTGATTTTTTGAACAATCTCATCCTCATCATCACTTAACATAATACGTGAATAATCCGAAGGGTCAGACTTACTCATTTTTTTGGTTCCATCCCGCAAACTCATGACTCGTGTTGCCTCACCAAAAATCAAGGGCTCGGGAATAGGAAAAATTTTTGTATTAAAATCATTATTAAATTTTTGTGCAATGTCACGGGTCAATTCTAAATGTTGCTTTTGATCTTCACCCACTGGAACATGGGTGGCTAAATATATTAAAATGTCTGCTGCCATTAATGTGGGATAAGAAAATAATCCCACTGAAACATTTTCCTTATCCTTACCCGCTTTATCTTTGAATTGGGTCATGCGGTTCAACCATCCCACGCGTGCCACACAATTAAAGATCCATGCCAACTGTGCATGTTGGGGAACTTGGGACTGAGCAAATAAAATATTTTCCTTGGGATCAATGCCCGAAGCAATAAAGGCCGCTGTGACTGCACGTGTTTTTTGCGCTAGTTGTTTCGGTTCTTGCCATACAGTGATAGCATGCAGGTCCACCACACAAAAAAAACATTCATATTCTTTTTGAAGCGCAACAAAGTTTTTAATAGCCCCTAAATAATTACCTAAATGTAAGTCACCCGAAGGTTGAACACCGGATAATATTCTTTTGGAAGACTGCATAGCTATTTGCTTATATACCCTTTGAGTTGATCAATTGTGAGAACTTTTAACATAAAAATCGCTCCTATATAAATAATTTTGCAGATAATAATAACGAGAAACAACAAGCCTAAATTGGTTAGGTTATTAATAAAAACCAAATTGGCAAATGCTATTTCATTTAAAAAATAACAGGCTGTCATCATGATGATTGTTGAAATAATAATTTTAGCACTATTCCAGATTGTTTTTGTATCTAATAAAATATTATTGCGCGTGTGCAACACGACATACAATAAAAAAGCGTTAATCCATGCACTAATCGCTGTTGCTACCGCTATTCCCATCTCCCGCATGGATTCAATTAATGCTAGTGAAACAACAATGTTGATGATGACACTAATAACCGAAATATATAGCGGTGTTTTTGTATCTTCTCTCGCAAAAAAACATGTCACCAAAACTTTAATTAAAATATAGGCTGGCAAACCTAAAGCAAAAACAGACAATACTTTTGCTGTATAAAAGGTATCCTCTGCCAGAAATGCTCCGCGCTCAAATAAAATATGAATAATTGGTGTGGAAAGAATAAACAGGCCAGCAGCAGATGGCAGAGAAATAAATAAACAAAATTCGAGCGACCTGTTTTGCTTCATTGCAATGTCTGCTTGATTATTTTGTTTAATCGATTTTGATAATGCGGGTAAAAGAACAACACCCATGGCAATACCAAATATCGCTAGGGGTAGTTGATTTAAACGATCAGCATAATAAATATGACTGATCGCCCCTATAGGAAGAAACGAGGCGATAATGGTGCCAACAATAATATTGATCTGAATAACGCCCGAGCCAATAATGCCAGGTATGAACAAACGAAAAAACTTTTTCATGCGTTCATTTAATTGGGGTAGGCGAATGCGCGGACGATAAAAAGTAAGAACGGCACGGTACATAATAATAAATTGAAACAGACCGCCTATTAGGACGCCGTACGCCAAGGCGTGGCCAGCAGAAGGAAGCTGTGGGGTTAAAATAAATAAGGAAAGAATAAAACTAATATTTAAAATTGCAGGCACAAAGGCACCAGCTGCAAATTTACCGTGCACATTAATAATAGAGGTAAAATGAGCAACTAAAGAAATAAAAATGAGATAGGGAAAAATAATTTTTCCGAAATGAACGGCCAAATCGAAAGCCTCTTTGTTGGCTGAAAATCCAGGAGCCAATACCTGAATGATATACGGCATTCCGAAATAAAAAATGATAGTTAAGCTTACCGTAACAAATAGTAACAATGACATTGTATTTTCAACAAAGTCTGCTGCTTCGTTATCATCTTTGGAATCTATCACCACGCCGGAGAATACAGGGATTAACGCAGCACTGTAGGCTCCTTCCGCTAGCACGCGGCGAAAAAAGTTAGGAAGGCGGAAGGCGACAAAGAACGCATCGGCTGTTACGGTCGATCCTAAATATTTTGCAATAAAAATATCACGGACAAATCCCAATATACGACTAAGAGCCGTATAAAAACTCACGGTAAAAAATGATCTGAATAATCCCCGCATAAACTGATTTTACAGTGTGATAACTGATTTGTATAAATTTATTTTAGGGCTCAATTATGCCAATAAAAAGTAAAAATAATAAAGTATTAATATAGCCGAATCGAATTTTCAAAAATAAACCTTTTTTTATTCAATCTGATATGAACTTTTCACTTTTATATACGATTATAGGTTTTGTACTTGCAGCATATTCAGTTATTGGCAATGACTCTATACAAACATTAGGTACATTCCTAGCATCAAACAAAGAACGATTTCAATGGTACACATTATGGTTTGCTGCATCTGTGGCTATGTCATTTACTCTTACTATTCGGATGGTATTTTTATGATGGTGACATATCATATGAACGATTAACACAAATACCATACCAAGAAATAAAATGGTATCATGCTATGGCACCTGCTGCATTGTTATTACTGACACGAATAGGAATTCCAGTTTCAACTACATTTCTTGTTTTATCAGCATTTGCCACCACCGTTGTATTAGAAAAGATGCTTATAAAATCTATGGTAGGCTACGGAGTTGCGGCATTTTCCGCGTATCTCATTTGGTTACTGTTAGAACGATTGATAGATGAAAAGCAAAATAGAATAAGCATACCACGTAGACGAGCTTGGCGTATAGCCCAGTAGATTACAAGTGGCTGGTTATTTTTTGTATGGCTCCAACATGACATGGCCAACATAGCAGTGTTTCTTCCACGTCAATTATCATTTATTCAGTTACTGATGGTATTGGGGTTAACTATTGGCTTACTTGGTTATATTTTTTATACACAAGGCGGCAAGATACAAAGTGTTGTTCTTGATAAACAAGGAACAAGATATGTTCGTTCTGCTACAATAATCAATATTGTGTATATTGCAGTGTTATATATTTTTAAAGAGTTAAACAATTTACCAATGTCAACCACATGGGTATTTGTTGGATTGCTTGCTGGTCGTGAATTAGCTATATCAACAGTAATGAAAGATTATAAATTTGTATATGTGTTTCCAATTATTGCAAAAGATTTTGGTAAAATGATGCTCGGACTTGGAGTATCAGTAGCAATAGTATTATTAATTCACTATATTTTGATACCAAGCGGAATGTAAATTAAGGATTTATTTTTTTCTTCCCCTTTAATTTTGACCAATGATCCTCATCAAGTATGTAGCCAACACATTTGTATGAGCCGCATTTACATACGTGATCAACATAATCCGCATCATATGAGTAACCGTAATTATATGTGAGTTCGGCGTTTTTTTTAATATTTTTTATGGTAGAAATCCAGATTTGGTTATTGTTTATTTCTACTTCACAGTTAGGATTGCAGGAATGGTTAATAAGTCTTGCATGGTTGTATGCAACCCCACCGTCAATATCATAGCGTTGATTTAATTCAAAAACATACACCATTCCATTGTTCCTATTTTTTTTTGCTTTATTTATTTGTTTATCGGCTCGTCTATCACCTTCTTTTTTAGTGACTTTATCACCGACATATTCAATAACTTTGGTACCATTTTTAATATTTTCGAATGCAAACAAACCGCTGCCATGAACAGATGATTTTTTTTTATGCCAAAGTTTATTCATTTTTTCCCAAGGAAATATAATCTGGTGGCTTGTAAATTATTTAGAGTAAATTTGAAGTATTATTGTATCATTTGATTATTCATCTTATTTAACTATAAGCGTCCAGCTATGTTTAGTTTCAAAACAAAATCGTTATTTGGACAAACCAAACAACTTGAGAAAGAAATAGATCAATTTGTGGATATTCTCTCTGAGGTAGGTCTACTATTTAAGTCAATTGTGTTAGACTATTTGAATAGTGGCATTACGGATAAATTTGATGAAACGGTAAAACAAGTCAGTGAGATGGAGAGCAGGGCTGATAAAATCACAAAAGAGGTAGAGCGCACCTTGTATGAGGAAACTTTAATTCCAGATTCTAGAAGCGATGTGTTGCGATTATTGGAACATTTGGATGAAATAATAGGCATGTATCAAGGCAATTGCTATCACTTCTCTATTCAAAAACCTAATTTTCCAAAAGAGTTTCAAGACGATCTAATAAAGTTGTCAGAAACTGTTGTTAGTTGCGTGGAATCACTTTGTTTGACGGTAAGGTCATTCTTTCGTGATATTAAGTCTGTCCGTGACCATGCCCATAAAGTTACTTTTTATGAAAAAGAATCCGATAAACAATTTACTTCCCTTGCGCGAAAAATTTTTGATTCTGAGTTGTCTTTGGATCAAAAAATGCATCTTCGTTATTTTGTTGAAAAAATCGACCGTATTTGCGATCAAGCAGAAGATATAGCCGATGAAATCCAGATTTACGCTATTAAAAGATCAATCTAAATAATTTATGGATTTAACAATTATTATTTTTCTCCTAGGAGGATTATTTCTGGGATGGTCTCTTGGCGCGAATGATGCCGCCAATGTTTTTGGTACAGCTGTAGGCACTCGCATGGTCCAATTTAAAACAGCTGCCCTAGTCTGCAGTGTATTTGTGATTTTAGGTGCTATTATCAGTGGTGCTGGCACAACAGAAACGTTGGGGAAATTGGGGGCTATCAATGCGCTCCCTGGTGCTTTTGCTGCCTGTGTTGCGGCCGGACTATCTGTATACATAATGACAAAATTTGGATTACCTGTTTCCACGACACAAGCTATCGTTGGAGCCATCGTGGGGTGGAATGTTTACACGGGATCCTCTACAAACATAAAAATTCTCTTCACAATTCTTAGTACGTGGGTTTTATGTCCCATTATCGCTGCTCTTATTGCCATGTTTTTTTTTATTTTAACCAAACAAATATTAAAAAAAAGCAATTGGCATCTTCTTCGACTTGACGCATACACACGTACAGCACTGTTGCTTGCGGGAGCCTTTGGTGCATACAGTTTGGGTGCAAATAATATCGCCAATGTTATGGGCGTTTTTGTTCCAATTTCTCCATTTACGGATATTCACCTTATGAACGTGTTTACCTTTTCTTCGAAAGAACAACTGTTTTTACTAGGAGGAATTGCCATTGCAGTTGGTGTTTTTACGTATTCAAAAAAAGTGATGTTTACCGTAGGCAATGATTTGCTTAAACTTTCTCCTCCAGCTGCCTTCATTGTTGTAATTGCCCATTCAATTGTGTTGTTTCTATTTGCTTCACAGGGAATAAGTGATTTTTTACATTCCATAAATTTACCTGCAATACCCCTGGTGCCTGTTTCTAGTTCGCAAGCCGTAGTGGGTGCCGTCATAGGTATAGGAATTCTTAAGGGGGGGAAGGAAGTACAATGGGATATTGCCGGTAAAATTGTCATAGGGTGGTTTTTTCTTCCTGTGATGGCCGCTTTGATTTCATTAGTGGTCCTTTTTGTATTGCAAAATATATTTAATCAGACGGTTTATTTCTAAATTAATTGATAGGTCTGTAGGATAGAATAAAGTCCTCTTGTGCTTTTGATTCAATCGCCCCTTTTCTTTTGGTTCGTACTATATTGATTGCCTCATTTTTATTTTCACCAAATTCAATTAAAAGAATTGCCGCAACAGTACCAGCACGACCTTTGCCACCCCAACAATGAAGAAGAATATTCTTACCTGTTATTAGTTCTTTTTTTAACAAAACCTTTTTTGTTTGCCACTGATATTTAAATTCTGAATCAGGTGCTGAAAGATCCGAAATAGGTAAGTGATACCATTTAATATTATGTTTATAAATATTCTCTATAAATTGCTTTTTATTGCACAATTTATCGAATTCTTTATCTCCCACAAAAGAAGTAATGGAACTACAATTATTTTTTTGCAAAATATTTAATTGTGTTTGAAAATTTAATTCCTGAAAAATATCATTTTCATCTAAACCTGGGAAGGAGGTGATAAGTATCTTTCCATTAACTCCTTTTGGTTCAACATAGTCATAATCATTGATCTTCATAAGCAAATTTTTACATTAGTTTAAATTAATTGGTATCACCTACATTATAGCGCCACGCTTGTGTTCTATTTAAGATCCCTTTAGTAATAATTGTATGTGTTAAACGAACAAAAATAGACACATATACAATAAGCATTGCCATGGCAGCAGCTGCAGCCACATCGCCCTGCTCATCCAGATGAATAGAGGATACTGAGGCTAAAGTTGTGTCATAGGAATAAATAAAAATAACTCCAGATACTGTTGTCATGGCATTGACAAAAAGATAAATAGAGATATCAAAAATAGGTGGTAAGCATACAGGCAATGTTACTCGCCAAAACATTTTATAAATTGGAATTTTTAGAGATAGAGAAACGGATTCAAATTCTTTATCCATTTGTTTGAGTGCTGTAACAGCTGTTAAATGTGAAACAGTATAAAAATGAACAATTGTATTCACAACTAATATAATCATAGTTGCATAAATAAAATTTAACGGATTGTCTTTGGCATTAAAGAAAAAAATATATGACAGACCTAATACTAGACCTGGAACAGCCATAGGCATAAGAGCAAAAAATTGAACCACACCTCTTTTTTTTTCATCGGTTCTTAATTTTTCAACTAAGTAGGAACCAATAAAAATAATAATTGTTCCAAAAATCGCTGTATACAATGCTAGGCGCACAGAATTATAAAAAGATTCCCATCCTAATCCAGCAACTTCAAAATTATAGTTTGATAAGGTTAGCTGCAAATCGTACGGCCAGAATTTTACTAGTGCCCCAAATTGAGCCATTCCAATCATTAATAAAATGATGATTGCAAGAATTGAGCAAAATCCCAACATTACCATATCAACATTAAAATGTTTTTTAGGCTTAAAAACAACCGACCGTGAGGTCAGTAAAGAAATTTGTTTTTTTCGAGAATAGCGATCAATAAAAAAAGCGAGCATGGCAGGAACAAGCAAGACCATAGATATAACTGCGCCCATTTGAAAATTTTGTTGTCCGACTACTTCTTTATAAATATCAGTTGCTAGAACATTGTAATTACCTCCAATCACCTTTGGGACACCAAAATCTGTGAACACCAGAGTAAAAATTACAAAAGCGGTACTTATAATACCGTAACGTGCACCTGGAATTGTAATAGTAAAAAATGCTCTGAGTTTGCTTGTTTTTAAGACTTCTGCAGCTTCATACAATCGAGAATCAGATAAGGAAAGAGACGTAGTTAAAATAATAAGAGCATGAGGAAAGGTCCAATAAACAGATGCCATAATAATTCCTATTGGACCATAAATAGAATGTCCTAAAAGAAAATATTTGAGTACTCCTTGATTCCCAAACCAATACACTAAAGCAATTGCTGCCAAAATTGATGGGCTGAGTAATGGAATAAGTGCCATTAAACGAAAAAAACCCTTAAAGGGCATGCATGTTCGAGTAAGCGCGTAGGAAAACAAAAAAGCCAGAATTACAACGATGATGGTGGAGGTGATTGCAATAAATAAACTATTATATAACGATAGGAATAATGCTGGTTCCTGTAAATATAAGTAGTAGTTTGATAGACCAACAAACTCTCCTTGTTTGTTTTGCAGACTTTTATAAATTAGACCTCCTAAGGGAAGAACTAAAAATACCAAAAACAGTAGGATATAAGCAGTTAACATGATTTGACCAACTCTATCACTTGAGTCTTTTCCCCGACTAATATTTGCAAATTTTAGGAGGTTCATAAAATGATTAAATTAATTCGGATAAACTCGTATATCTTCTACTGGAAAACAAATATTCAACTTATCATTCAAAGCCAAATTAATTTTTCGTGCATTAGGGCTTGGTATATCTGCCATAATCAAGTCTTTGGTTACATTACTTGCCTCAAGATAAATACGCTGAAAAGAACCAAGAAATTCTATTTCTTTAATTGTCGCCTCTAAAACATTATTATCCGACTTTTCAACATTTAATTGAATATCCTCAGGTCTAATAGCAAGATGTACGGATTGATTATTTTGAAAATCTTGCGTATCACAATCAATAATAACACTATTACAATGTGCTTTATTGTTCTTACCAATGATTGCTGGAATAAAATTCATAATACCAATAAAATCTGCAATAAAAGGTGAGTTGGCTCTGGTATATATTTCTGTCGGGGTTCCAACTTGAATTATTTCACCATCTTTCATGACAAAAATTCTATCAGCCATTGTTTGTGCTTCTTCTTGGTCGTGTGTTACCATAATAGTTGTGACCCCAAGTTTTCGTTGAAGATCTTTAATTTGTTTTCTTAAAAAAACACGTACTTTTGCATCAAGGGCGGATAATGGTTCATCAAGCAAAAGCAATCCGGGTGATATTGCAAGGGCTCTTGCTAAAGCTACACGCTGTTGTTCTCCTCCGGATAATTGACTTGGATATTTTTTGGCGTGTTCTGTTAAGCTAACTAAATCAAGTAACTCACCTACTCTTTGATTAATATCATGCTTGTTCCATTTATTGTTTACCAGTCCATAGGCTATATTTGAAAAAACAGATAAATTTGGAAACAACGCATAGGATTGAAAAACTATACCAAAATCACGACTTGATGGTGGCAAGTTTGAAATATCAATTTTCTTTTGTATTACAGATCCAGTTGACTGTATTTCTAATCCAGCAATACACCGTAACAATGTTGTTTTACCGCAACCTGAAGGGCCAAGAAAACAAACAAATTCTCCTTCTTGAATATTGATTGAAATATTCCGAATTGCCTCAAAAGTACCAAACGACTTTGAAAGATTATTAGTGGCTAAATAAGATTCTTCGTTTTTCCCTAACATACAATAACCTACTATTATCTACAAAATAAATAAGAAATGCAAATATACTCATTAAACTTAACAGAATTGGAATAAATTCTTAACAAAAAAGTTAAATGATGTTTAAAGTATATCTTTTATTAACAAAGGGGGAAAGTGTGATTACTAAATTATTTACAAAAATATTTACCTCAACGACAATTATTGTAATGTTTTTATTTTTATTAGCATTCAATCGTATTGCTTACGCAGGTGAATTATTAGTTTATTCAAGCACTGATGCTGATAACCTTAAATATTACATGGATGAGTTTCAAAAAGCTAATCCTGATATTAAAATCAATGTCGTTCGCGAATCAACAGGCACTATGGCTGCAAAATTGCTAGCTGAAAAAGATAATCCGCAAGCAGATTTTTTATTCGAAATGGCAGCTACCGTTGCACTTAACATGGAAGCAGAGGGAATGTTTTTTGAATATACTCCAGCAGGCATGGATGCGATCGATCAGCGTTACGTTGATAAATCTCCTCCAGTAACATGGGTTGGAAACTATGGTTGGGCAGGTTGTATTTGCTGGAATCGTATCGAAGCAGAAAAACTTGGTTTGCCAAAACCAACCACCTGGGAAGAATTAACAAATCCAATTTACAAAGGTCATATCTCTATGCCAAATCCTGCATCCTCAGGTACAGGGTTCCTGGATGTATCAAGCTGGATCCAGATGTGGGGCGAGGAAAATGCATGGGAATACATGGATGCTCTCTATGAAAATATAGGTATCTTTACGCACTCAGGCTCAAAACCTTGTAAACAAGCCGGTTCTGGTGAATTTGTAATTGGTATCTCCTGGCCTGGCAGAGCAATTAAAGTTATTAAAGCTGGGGCTCCAATTGATATGATCATTCCAGAAGAAGGAGTAGGTTGGGAAATGCAAGTCGTGGCAATTATGAAAGGCACTGATAATTTACCTGATGCAAAAAGATTAATGGACTGGACGTTGGGTGATGGTATGAAATTATTCGGTGAGCGTCAATCAATCATAGCTGATTCATCTAAAGTAACTAAAGATCCAGAATTGCCTGACTTTTATGATGAAGTTCAAGCAAAGCTCATTGATAACGACTTTATATGGGCTGCAGCAAATAAAACGCGTATCGTGAATGAATGGAAAAAACGATATGATAGCAAGTCAGAACCAAAAAGTTAATTAAAACTTTTTTTATATAATTAATAAACGGGGGAATATTAAACCCCCGTTTTATTTTGCTTGTAATTGTTTGTTACCTAAGAGAGGCCTCAACATAATGTTGAAAATGTTCAATTGACGGTGTTATTTTATTAAGTTCTTTTGCGAGATCATCAAATTTACGCAACTCAACAGCCTCTCTCATAAAAGGTTTTGTAATAAATTCTTCTGCTTCTTCTGTTGTAAATGGTCCTCCTTGTACAACTAGAGAAATTTTGGAAGCTTCCGATAAAAGATCATAATAACCATCTTCTACAGCAGATAAATATCTTTTTGAATCAACATGTGCCCGTATAGGGAGCGTTACTTCCTCTCCAAAATATTTAGATAAATAATCTGCACCTAAATTTTCATGATGACCATCTTTTCCTTTATGTACTGGATCTTTCCCATCATATAACAAATGGCCAATATCATGTAATAAAGCAGCTGTTATGATTTCTTTGGAACAATTATTTTTCTCTGTTAATTCCGCACACTGCAAGGCGTGCTCTAGTTGAGTAACGTTTTCATTCCCGTACTGAAGATCGCTTCCTTTTGTTTGCAATAAATTTAAAAGAAATGATGTAATATCTTTATCCATTCAAATATACATATCCTATATAATAATAATTTCAAAATTTATTTATTTTTATGACAAGTTCATCAATTTATTTACTCATATTTTTTGCTGCCTTTCTTCATGCTTTGTGGAATATTATTATTAAGTCTTTAAAAAATTCCCTTGTCGGGATTGCAATGAAAGTTTTTTTTCAAAGTATAATTTTTTTTCCTATTATTTTTTTTGTTCCTCTACCTGTGGGTATAACGTGGTTATTTCTTATTTGTTCCCTAATTCTTCACAGTCTCTACTTTATCCTCTTAGGAAGCATGTATAATCGCAGTGACCTAACTTTTATCTATCCGATTGCAAGAGGATGTGCTCCATTTTTTGTCACTATTATATCTCTGATTTTTTTTGTAGATCATATTCCTTTATTAGGCATTTTAGGAATTCTGGTTATTAGTTTAGGACTAATTTTAATTTCATTAGAAAATTATAAGAAAAAAATAGATTTTAAGCTCATAGGCATATCTCTTTTTATTGCTTTGATTATTTCAATTTATACTTTTTTTGATGGTGCTGGAGTGAGAAGCGTTAATAAAAGTGAGACATATATTGTGTGGAATTTTTTTTTAGGAGGGTGGGTTTCCATTGCATATGTTTATTTAACAGAGAAAAAAGAATTATTTGAATTACAATCAAAAGAATTATTTCTAATATTGATAGCAACAATAATATCTTTTAGCGCCTATGCTATTATTATTTGGTCAATGAAGCATGAGCCCATTGGCTTTGTTGCATCCCTTAGAGAGTCTAGTATTATAATGGCGTCTTTAATTGGTTATTTTATTTTAAAAGAAAAAGTAAGTCATATTAGATTGATCTCAGGAGTGGTATTTTTTGTTGGAGTTGTTATAGTATACAATTCTTAGTTTTTACCGAATTTATAATAATTACTTAATATAAGTTTCATATTTATTACTTGTATTCATCTTGATTTTCATCTTTATTAACAATGAATAAAATTATAAAAGGAAAAGTTAATTGGAGGAATTATGAATAAAATATTAACGACAATAAGTGTTGCTGTTGTATTTTTTTTAAGTTTAGTAAATGCTAATGCTGGTTCTTTAACTGTTTATACAGCTATTGAGGCGGAAGACTTAAAGAGATACGCTGCTACATTTAATGAAGATCATCCTGATATTGAAATTAATTGGGTTAGGGATTCAACGGGTATTGTTACAGCAAAGCTACTTGCTGAAAAAAATAATCCTGTAGCAGATATTGTTTGGGGATTAGCAGCCACTAGTTTGATGCTAATGAAAACTGAGGGCATGTTTGAGCCGTACTCACCCAAAGGTATAGAAAACCTTGATCCAAAATTCCGTGATTCAGATGAACCTGCTTCATGGACTGGAATTGACGCGTGGGTGGCTGCAGTATGCTATAATACAGTTGAAGCTGCAAAATATAATCTACCTGAACCAACTTCATGGCAAGACTTAACTAATCCAGTCTATGAAGGACATCTGGCAATGCCAAATCCTAATTCATCAGGAACAGGTTTTTTAGATGTTGCAAGTTGGATACAAATCTTTGGTGAAGACGGTGGATGGAGCTTTATGGATAATCTTCATAAAAATATTCATCACTACACTCACTCTGGTTCAAAACCTTGTAAACAAGCAGCTTCGGGTGAAATCCCAATTGGGATATCTTTTGCTTTCAGAGGCGCAAGATCAAAAGCAAAGGGCGCACCAATTGAAATTTTAGTTCCATCTGAAGGTGTTGGTTGGGATATGGAAGCAACAGCTATCATGAAAGGTACTCCAAATATGGAAGATGCTAAAACTTTAGCTGATTGGACTATAACCGTAAAAGCTATGGAAATGTACAATACTGCTTATGCTGTGGTTGCTATACCCGGTGTTGCAAAACCTGTGGAACATTTCCCTGAAGGTTTGCTTGAAGCAATGATCGTTAATGATTTCGAATGGGCTGCTCAAAACAGAGCGCGTCTTCTTGCTGAATGGCAAAAAAGATACGATTCTAAATCAGAACCGAAAAGCTAGATTATAAAACATTAAATAAAAAGCTTGCAATAAATTCATTGTGAGCTTTTTATTATCTCTTGGTTATGCAAAAATTTTTATCCGTTCATAATATCAGTAAATTTTTTGGAAATTTTCAAGCTCTTAAAGATGTAAGCTTTGGTGTTGATGAAAGCGAGTTTGTTTGTATCCTTGGTCCATCGGGATGTGGAAAAACAACTTTACTTCGTGTGATAGCTGGGTTGGAAACCCAGTCTGATGGTACAATTAGCCAAAATAATAAAGACATATCTCTGTTGCCCCCAGATCAAAGAGATTTTGGAATAGTTTTTCAATCCTATGCTTTATTCCCAAACTTAAGTGTAAAAAATAATATTGCCTTTGGGTTAAAAACAAGAAAACAAAATAAAGAAACAATTAATCATAGGGTTAATGAATTATTAGAATTAGTTGGACTGAGTGATCATATTAATAAATTTTCCGCACAATTATCTGGAGGTGAACAGCAACGTGTTGCGTTAGCAAGAGCGCTCGCTCCTTCACCAAATTTACTTCTTCTAGATGAACCACTTTCCGCATTAGATGCAAAAGTAAGACAATATCTAAGATTGGAGATAAAAAATCTACAAAAAAAACTAGGTGTAACAACCATTATGGTGACACATGACCAAGAAGAAGCCTTAACTATGGCAGACCGCATAATTCTTATGAATAAGGGTATTATTGAACAAGAAGGATCCCCATATGATCTTTATTCTAACCCCCAAACTTCTTTTGCGGCAAATTTTATAGGAACAACAAATTTATTGGAAGCAAATAAAGTATCTATTAACCAAATTGAAATTAATGGATCAATTCTAGAGTGTAATGAAACGATTAATGAAAATTCTGTTACTATTACAATTAGACCAGAAGATATAAAAATTAATCCTGATACAAATGAAAAAAATATTTTTCAGGGGGTTATTAAAGAGCTGGAGTTTTTAGGTTCGCTCTTTAGAGGACTTGTTGAAGTTGATTTTAAATCACAAAAAACTAATTTAAGATGTCAATTTTCATCAGAATATATTTTACAAAATAATATTAAAAAAAATAATGCTATTAGCATTTCTTTGCAACCCGCGGCATTAAAAGTCATTAAAAAATAAAAAGTAGAATGAAAAAAAGTAGAGATGATTATTTAACAATACTATTTATCTCTGTTACGGCCATATATATGCTCATTGCTTTAGCATTTCCTATGTATGCTATCCTCTCCAAGGGTTTGCAAAATAAAGATGGTGTATTTATTGGATTTGAAAATTATATAAATTACTTTGAAAGCCCGTCTCTTGTTTATTCTATTTACAATAGTTTGTTCGTCTCTATCACCACAACTTTTATTACTGTTACACTGGCCTTTGTGTTTGCTTATGCTCTGACACGAAGCTGTATGATAGGCAAAACGATATTTCGCTCTATTGCAATGATA
>Ga0208391_1000070_pt1 | contig 47982 bp, 49 predicted proteins | sample Knorr_S23_td_Bot_FD_185612 | JGI IMG/M metagenome (GOLD analysis project Ga0208391, IMG submission 185612) | Marine microbial communities from Southern Atlantic Ocean transect - Knorr_S23_td_Bottom_ad_3770_LV_A (SPAdes) (version 2) | ecosystem: Environmental > Aquatic > Marine > Oceanic | place... | reverse complement strand
AGGATCAAACCCTCTGGACCGCCGCCCATTAAAGTTTGAGGATATTCACCATTCCATCTGGCAATCGCATTGTATTTAATTAATGAAGGTGTGACTGATGTCGCCAGTACGGTGTTGGCTCTGGCTTGAGCATCAGCGAGTTTTTCAATCTGATAAGCTTCGGCGTCAGCGAGCGTGCGTTGAGCATTGGCATCTGACTTCGCTGCCTGTTCACGCGCTTCCGCCTGTTTTACCTGCTGTTGAGCTTGTTGTTCAACAATGCGTAATTGGGCCTTTTCTCGCTCAAGCTGTTCCTGCCGTTCTTTGGTCTGTATGACTGCACTGGTCACGACCTGAGGCAGGGTAATATCGCGGAACAAAACCGCCTCAACGACAATGCCTTTCACAGCCATGTAATCAGTCAGGCCATCTTCCATAAACAGCTGTAACTCCCGTTGAACGGTATCGATATAAAAGTCCTGAGATTTTGCGACCGTTTTTCCTGCCTCTCTCAATAAGGAGCGGACCTTGGGTGTCAGCAGTTTGACAACGACATCATTGAGATTTCCTGTTTCTTGCAGCATGGTTGGTGTATGGGCTGGATTGATCCGGAAAGTCACCGAGATATCCATGGAGGTTTTCAACTTATCCTGAGAGGGCACTTGCACCTGGGACCAGGTTTCAGTGTGTACCCGCAGATCATAGGTATGAAACTTGAGCAGTGGATTAACCATATGCAAGCCTTCACCCAGTGGTTTGTCACGAATCTCGCCAAATAATGTGGCGACTTTGTTATGACCCGCTGAGACTGTGGTGTAGGAATTGATTCCCAGCATGACCAGTAAAAACAGCACGACGATAGATATAATTGTTTTTATATTAAGTTTTAGATTCATTCTCTTGCCTCTTGAAAGCTAACTTGGAATTTATTTTTGGTAATTCCATGATTGTTAATGGGGCTAGCATCTCTGGAGACTAATGGACGAACACCTACTTGAATGGGAGGAGTAGGTTCCTGATCCATTGTTTCCATTCTACGCCGTTAATTGTCAACTTTTTCGATTGGTCTCCATAGGTCGCATTATCGGATTGTGGCTCGGCAATCTGACCTGACGGTTCATCTTCACCCTGTACTATGGCATCTACATCTTCCTTGACAGAAACTTTCTTGATTTTTTCTTCTATTTCCTTTTTTGCGGCTTCTAGTTCTTTAAGTTCTAACGTGGCGTCTTCCGTATAGGGATTCTCAAACGTGGCGTCCTCAGTCGCATTATCGGATTGTGTGCCGACAATCTGACCCGAAAGATCGTTAGCGGATGCCTTAGATTTCTTTCCAGAGCCTTTAGATCGCTTGCTAGAGCCTTTCGATATTTTTTCCCCACCACCAGCCAGTTCTTTGAACGTACCCTTAGGAACCATCAGTGCAATCGCATGTCGCTGAACCTGGACATTGACGCTCTCGATGCTGACGCCCTGCGCCACATCGATCGTCACAAAGTAGTCATCCAAATCTGTCACCTTACCCAGCAGGCCGTCGTTGGTGGCGACCTCGTCGCCTACCCTCATTGCCGCCACCATGTCCTTGTGTGCTTTTTTCTTTTTCTGTTGGGGGCGGATCAAAAGGAAATAGAACAATCCAAAAATTAGGACCAGTGGCAGAAAACTGAACAGGCTACTGCCACCACCCCCACCTACTTGTGCCCAGGCGTCGGCAATTAAATATCTCATCATTTTGGAACCGGCAATTGTATGGAAAACCGCTGAATTATCCCATAATACCGTCGGTGCAGGTTGTGAAGCCGCTAGATCAGCGTCTGCGGCTTTTCATCTTCTTCCGGTTCGGTAACCGAGCTCATCAGTTGAGCGAGTTCCTCCCGTAATTCATCCTCTTTTGTTCGCGTTTTGCGCTTGGGTTTTCTTTCGGGTGTCCAACGTCAGCGCTTCTGCGGGGCCTCTTCTTCTGGAGTCACCAGTTCCACTACCGCTTCAAGCACCTCAACAACAGACACCGCCTCAACGGAGGATTCGTGCAGCGATTCAACCGCGACCATAACTGACCTCTCTCTATCGGGGCCAAGGGGCGGTGAAACCTTGGAAGGCTCCCAATCCATCTCTATCAGGTGGACAAAAACTGGGGCAGGATCGGTAGGCGTCGATCTTTATAAGTCGGGTGTTTTCCACTACCGCATTGCTGACGAAACCGATAAATATAAACAGAACGCAACTGGTATGGAGTGGACACCTCACGATACGCTCCCAGATAGTTCAGAGTATCAGATCAAACTGATCTCGCCCAACGATTCTACTGTTAATGATATAAGCGATTATTATTTTTCGATCACCGACTCGGGATAATAAAAAACTACGTCAGAAAACAGCCGCACCTTCATCGTAAAAGGTTACCGACCCAGATGGGTGTGGGTACCAACCTGACACAGTCTTTCAGATACCGGCCAACACTGCGAATGAGGTGCTCAGTTCAGGCAGGTCATGATCTATTAGGATCAAGAAACCCCATGATTTCACGCACTTCGGCCACGATCGGCCTGGAGAGTTGTGCGGCCCGGTCCGCACCATCAGCAAGAATCTGGTCTATCTCTCCTGGTTCAGCGGTCAGCCGCTTCATTTCACTGCTCACAGGGTCCAGCCGTGCCACTGCCAAGTCTGCCAGCGCTTTCTTGAATGTACTGAACCCCTGCCCTTGGTATTCCTGGATAACCTGGTCGATCTCGACATCTTCCAGGGCCGCATAGATCGAAACCAGGTTCAGCGCCTCCGGCCGCTCCGCCAACCCTTCAACAGACTCTGGCAGTGGATCGGGATCTGTTCTTGCCTTGCGAATTTTCTGCTCAATCTCATCCGCTCCATCGATCATGTTGATGCGGGAGTAATCCGATTCGTCCGATTTACTCATCTTTTTTGTGCCGTCACGAAGACTCATAACCCTTGTCGCTGAGCCAAAGATTTGAGGTTCAGGCAGCGGAAAATAATCAACCCCGTAGGTTGAGTTGAATGACTGCGCGATATCCCGGGTCAGCTCAAGATGCTGCTTTTGATCTTCCCCCACGGGAACATGCGTGGCCTTGTACGCCAGAATATCGGCAGCCATTAAAACCGGGTAAACATACAGCCCGACGGACGCCTGTTCCCGGTTCTTCCCGGCTTTTTCCTTGAACTGCGTCATTCGATTCAACCAGCCGAGCCGCGCGACGCAGTTAAACAACCACGACAGCTCGGCATGCTCCGGGATCATCGACTGGTTGAAAATTATGGATCGCGCAGGGTCTATGCCCGAAGCAATAAGGCCGGCAGTCACCTCCCGAGTCGCACGACTCAGTTCTTTAGGATCATGCGGGGCCGTGACGGCGTGTAAGTCCACCACGCAATAAATTGCTTCGAACTCATCCTGGAGCCTGGCCCAGTTCCGAATGGCACCCAGGTAATTGCCTAGATGAAGACTGCCCGTGGGCTGAACACCTGAAAAGATTCTGTTTTTAGACATTTACAGAGCTCAACATTCTCTATCGCTAGATCTGAATCTGTCGCTACCGACCAATCAGTAGGCGCCGTGGCAGGCGTATTATATGATGACCTTGATTCAAACCGACCCAATTGATCAAGAATCCTGGCTATCCTGTTCGGCGGCGGATTGCAGAAACAATCGATCAAGCTTAATTCTGCAGGGTACTGTCATTTATTTAACAGTTGCAGACCCTATAGTCACTGGGCACACACCTTGAGCCCTAAGCGTACGATGAACAGAGCCCGTGGTGGGTTGCATCCACAAATAGTTTGAGGCTATGACAGACACCATTTCCTCTACACTTGGTTTTCTTGCCACCACATTCGGCAGTGTCTTCACCTGGCTGTCAGCGTTTGCACGGACGCTCTGGTTCGGTACAGTGTTCGACTTCAAGTTGAGTGGTGTTGGATTTGCTCTGGTGATTGCCTGGATACTTTATCGCCTGCTGCAAATGTTCTTCGACTTATTTCTGGACAGCTGGCGTAGCCCTGCTCATGATCCCACTGACTTGATTCTGGGAAAACTGATCAGCCTGCTGTTTTATGGCACGCTCCTGCTCACGCTGATAGCAGTCAGCCTAACCTATGTGATGTTGCTGATTATTGCAGACCCAGCGGAATGGCTTAGCCAGTACTTTCCACTGTCTTAAGGCAGGACACTCCCGTACAATCATCCGATGAAGCTCAGAGCCTACCAGAATGACGACTGGCAGGCGCTCATAGACCTCTGGCAACGCGTATTCCCGGATGATCCACCGCATAACGACCCGAGTCAGGTGATCTCCGCCAAGCGGGCTGTAGACGACCTGATATTCGTCGCCCTCGAAGAAGATTCTATTGTCGGCGCAGTGATGGCGGGTTATGACGGACACCGAGGCTGGCTCTACGCGGTAGCTGTCGATCATCCTCACCGCCGCCACGGAATCGCTCGGCGCCTGGTCGCGCACGCCCTGGACGCATTACGTCAATTGGGGTGCATCAAAGTCAATCTACAGATCAGATCCGATAATGCACAGGTGGTTGCGTTCTATGAATCTCTGGGGTTCTGTGTCGAAGATCGAATCAGCATGGGGCTACATCTGCACCGGTCCGCCTGAATCAATGGGTCAAACCAAGTTCAGCACCCTAACGGAACTGAGTCCGTAAATACTTTTTGTCGATCTTACCGACGCTGGTTTTGGGTATCGCATCAACGACCTCTATCCGGTCTGGCACAGCCCATTTCGAGATCAAGCCATCCGAGACTGCCTGTAAGAACTCGTTGCGCACCGTTTCCGGGTCCAGTTCACCCTGCCGCGGAACCACCAGGACCAGCGGCCGCTCTCCCCACTTTTCATCGGCAATTCCAATCGCTGCCGCCTCACTGACGTTGTCGTGCTGGAGCGCAATGTCTTCCATATAGATTGACGAGATCCATTCACCACCGCTTTTGATGACATCCTTCACCCGGTCGGTCACTTTCAAATAACCAGAATCATCAAGGTACCCCAGGTCGCCCGTGTGGAGGTAGCCGCCCCGCCAGAGTTCTTCAGACTGTTCGGGATCCTTAAAATATCCTTGCGTCAGCCAGGGCGCCCGAGCCACGACTTCACCTATCGTGACGCCATCATGCGGAAGGTCATTCATTTCCGCATCAACAACTCGAATGTCGACCAAGGGAGCCGGTCGGCCTGACCTGCAGCGTACATCGATCTGCTCGTCTTCTCCACTAGCCATGTATTCGCCCGACAGTTGAGCAAGGGTCAATACGGGACCCGTCTCTGACATGCCATAGCCGCTGAATAGATCAATTCCACGGGCACGGGCCTGCACGGCCAATGCCACCGGAAGCGCGGAGCCACCAATCGTCATTTTCCAACCGCTAAAATCAACTGATTCCGCCTCTGGAGCATTCAACACCATGTGCAAAATTGTCGGTACACAATGGGAGAAGGTGACGGATTCCTTCTGAAAAAGATTCAGCAACTTCTTTGGCTCGTAACGCCCCGGGTAGATCTGTTTGACCCCGAGTAATGTCGCCAGATAGGGCACACCCCAGGCATGGGCATGAAACATCGGTGTCAGGGGCATATAGACATCCTGGTCATGAAACCGGCCTTGCTCTGCCGGACTCCCCATAGCCAGGCCCTTACCCAGCGTATGCAGTACGATCTGACGATGACTGTAATAGACGCCTTTGGGATTTCCTGTGGTGCCGGTGGTATAGAAAATGGTGGCGCGCAGCTCCTCGTCAAAATCTTCAAAGGCATATTCTTCAGACTGTGCGCCTAGCAAAGCTTCATATTCACCAGAAAACCGAATCGCTGACTCGGGGCTATCGCCTGATTCAGATATAACCACCCAGTCTTTAACGGTTTCTACCCGACTCAGAATGGTGCCCATCAGCGGCACAAATTCTTCGTTAATAAGTACGATGTCATCTCCGGCATGGTTCATCGTGTACAGTATCTGGTCAGGCGACAGTCGGATGTTGACGGTATGTAACACCGCGCCAATCATCGGGATGGCAAAAAAACATTCCAGGTACCGGTGACTGTCCCAGTCCAGCACGGCCACAGTATCTCCTTCCCTTACACCCAGTGACGTCAACAAGTTTGCTAACCGGGCGATTCTTTTCTTGAAGTCCCGATAGGTGTAGCGAAGTAGATCCGCATAAACGATTTCCTGATCAGGGTGTCTGAGTTCGAGGGTGTTCAGCAATTGCTTGATCAGCAGTGGATAGCCGTAAGCCGACGGTGTCCGGTAGATCTTATGGTCGCTCATAACACTCCCCGTTTAGCACGTTTCATCATAAGCAAGTCAATCCAGATCTCCAGCGGGGTTAATCACGTTTTACCAGCCGGTCGCCGGCGTATGAAATTCGCTGCGGTAGATGACAGCACAAGCTCATGGTTCTGATTGTGCACTTCTGTTCGGGTGCGCATCACGCCGAGCTCCGGCTTGCTTTTAGACAGTCTGGCTTCCAGAACTACCGCCCTCACAAACAAGGTGTCTCCGGGTCGAACCGGATGATACCAACGCAACTCGTCCAGGCCAGGTGAACCCTGACTGGATACGTCCGACAGAAAACTATCCGCAAATACGCGCATCATCATGCTGGCGGTGTGCCAGCCGCTGGCGATAATGCCGCCATAGATCGACTCCTTTGCCCGGATCTCATCGATATGAAAGTACTGCGGGTCGTAGCGGGTCGCAAAGTCGATCACTTCGCCAAGTTCAACACGGATTGAACCCAGTTCATATACTCGACCCGCCTCATAGTCTTCAAAGTATTTATCTTCGCCAGGACCCGGGAATGTATTGCTCATCAACTGGTGTCTCCTGGCAACCCAACTTCGGCTTCTGCTGTGTGACGCAAAGTCGATCCCAAGCCGTCACTCAGCTGACCAGTCTGACTTGTTGCGTGTCATACCGTAGCCCTATTGTTCGACGCGTATCAGTAACACCATTCACGAAATGAAAAGGCCGCGTAAAGCCTGATACCAGCCCAGGTCCACCCATCAACAAAAGATCACCAGGCTTGAATTCGACCTCTCTAGATCCATTGCCCTGGCGGTCATGACAGACACCAAAATAGCCATCACCTGTGAGCAGAATAATGACGATCAGGAAGCCGTAACGCACATGATCCCGGTGCGGGGTAATCCCGGCGCACCCCGGTGGGTACCGCTGGACGATCAAATCATTCAGTCGCAATGGATAACCTGCACTGTCGACTTCAGCGCCGGCCAGAGCATTCGTCAACGCCTGTTCCAGCACCTGAGCAAACTCCCATAAACCGTGGTCACTTGGTATGTCGTAACACAGATCAAAATCCTGGTAGACAGGTGCCTTTTCGGATCCTGTTGTGGCACGGGCAGGCCGATATTCGAGCTCATCGACGACAGACACCAATGCATCTGCCTCAAACGCATCAAGGCACGGACAGGCGACAGCACCCACCCGCGGCAATGCGGTGATGCTGCTCGAAACTTCCAACAAGTCCAATTGTGAAGCCAGTACCGGGCGCCTGGCGCTGTCTGTGTTCATCTGGATCCAGATCCTAAACTCAACAAGTGACAAAGTGTATTTATGACACATATGGACCACAACCCTTCGGCGATTGTGAACCACCTTCAGAACGCCGCTGCACACTGCCCCGGTGCGACCATCGTCAACAAATTCTGGAATAACACCAGATTCAGGCTCTCATAAACACTTTCTATCGTCATTTTTCGGGCTCAGTCGCCTAAAATACGCACTCCAGGCTGCCTACCACCCGATATCGCTACCTGTGGTGAATCGGGCCGGTCGCGGCAACCACTGTTACGAACTGACCAACACGATCCGTATCTGGCACTGAAAATTAATGTCATCTCTTTCCCTCGCCTTCCACAGACTGAGCTCGCTGCCGTACTTTTACGGCCTGGCCGGGAAACTACTGCCCTGGGCGGGAGGGCTTTGCATCGTGCTCTTTGGTGTTGGCCTCTACACCGGTCTTGCACTGGCGCCAACGGATTACGAGCAAGGAGACGGCTACCGCATCATCTTCGTCCATGTTCCTGCAGCCTGGATGTCGATGTTTGTTTATGTTGTTCTCGCCATTGCGGGCACCATTGCCTTGGTCTGGCGAATAAAATTGGCAGAGGTGGTGGCCCGGGCGAGTGCTCCTATAGGCGCTTCCTATACATTCCTTGCCTTAGTCACCGGCTCTATATGGGGTAAGCCCATGTGGGGCACCTGGTGGATCTGGGACGCACGACTTACCTCCGAACTTGTTCTGCTTTTTCTCTACCTGGGTTACATGGCGCTGCAATCGGCCATCGATGACAGACGTACCGCAGCCCGGGCAGGTGCAGTACTGGCTCTCGTCGGTGTTGTGAATCTACCCATCATTCACTACTCGGTCGAGTGGTGGAGTACGCTACACCAGGGCCCTACCGTATCTAAATTTGACTCACCCTCTATCCACCTCTCGATGTTGATTCCGTTACTGCTGATGGCACTGGCATTCAAGATTCACTTTGTTACTGCTGTCCTCGCACGAATTCGCCCCGAGATTCTGGCGCGCGAACAACGCACGCAATGGGTGGAACGACTGATTTCAGCGGGCCAGCCATGACCGAATTCCTGAATATGGGCGGCTACGGTCTTTACGTCTGGCCTGCCTATCTCATCGTAGCCATCGTGCTCATCCTGAACCTTATAGTTCCGCTTCGACGCCACCGACGTCTTCTCAGTGAATTTTCGCGGCACAAAAATCGCAATCGACTTGAAGCGCCGTGACGCCCTTACGCAGACAGCGATTTATCCTCGTTGGTCTACTGGTTCTGGGCGTTTCTGTCGCACTTGGCCTCGCGCTGCTCGCACTCAGAGAGAATATCAACCTCTTTTTCAGCCCAACGCAGGTCAAGGCCGGCGAAGCGCCCCAACAGACCAGTTTCCGCTTGGGCGGTATGGTCGTCGAAGGTTCGGTCAGGCGCCCTGATGATGACCTGACCGTCGAATTCACTCTGACCGACACTGTCGAGCAAGTTACCGTAACCTACAAAGGTTTCCTGCCGGACCTTTTCCGCGAAGGCCAGGGAATCGTTGCTCAGGGCATGTTGAACAGCAATGGCCTCTTTGAAGCAAAACAGGTGCTGGCGAAACATGACGAAAACTATATGCCGCCAGAAGTCGCGGATGCGTTGAAGAAGGCCAAGGAGATGGGGCTCAAGTGACGGCTGAACTGGGGCTGCTGGCCCTCATCATTGCGTTTTGCACCGCAGTCGTACTCGGTATCGTCCCGCTTTACGGCTCAATCCGGCGGCATACCACCTGCATTGCCGTGGCCAGGCCCGCTGTCTGGGTACAACTGGTCTTTGTCGCAATCGCCTATGGCTGTCTCACTTACGCTTTTCTGGATAATGATTTCAGCGTAAGCTATGTTGCGAACAACTCAAATTCGAAACTACCGCTGCTGTACAAGATCTCGGGCGTCTGGGCCGCTCATGAAGGATCGCTGTTGTTATGGGTGCTGATCCTTTCCGGGTGGACAGGGGCTGTAACTATTTTCAGCCGCACTGTACCGGACGACATGATCGCTAAAGTTCTGGGCGTCATGGGTCTTATCAGCGTCGGCTTTTTGTCTTTTATTTTGTTTACCTCCAACCCTTTTAGTCGGCAATTTCCGCCGGTAACGGAAGGACGGGACCTGAACCCACTCCTGCAGGATCCTGGACTTGCGATCCACCCGCCGATGCTTTATCTGGGGTATGTCGGGTTTTCGGTAGTTTTTGCGTTTGCAATCGCGGCTTTGATAACCGGGCGACTGGACATGGCCTGGGCCCGATGGTCCCGCCCCTGGACCACAACAGCCTGGTCTTTTCTGACACTGGGTATTGCGCTGGGCAGCTGGTGGGCTTACTACGAACTTGGCTGGGGTGGCTGGTGGTTCTGGGATCCGGTTGAAAACGCGTCTTTTATGCCCTGGTTGATGGGTACCGCCCTTATTCACACACTTGCGGCGACTGAAAAAAGAGGCGTTTTCAAGGCCTGGACCGTTCTACTCGCAGTATTCACGTTTTCACTGTCATTACTAGGCACGTTTCTGGTGCGTTCCGGGGTGCTCACATCGGTACATGCTTTTGCAAGCGATCCTGAGAGAGGTCTTTTTATACTTATCTTTCTGGTCATCGTGGTCGGTGGCTCACTGACTCTCTATGCCTGGCGCGCGCCGAGTATCCGTAGTGTGCCTGGATTCAACCCTGTGTCGCGTGAAAGCGCTTTGTTGATTAACAATGTCCTGCTCGTGACGACCACGGCGACTGTCTTATTGGGCACACTTTACCCGCTGTTCATAGATGCCCTCGGCCTGGGCAAGATCTCGGTCGGCCCACCTTATTTCAATTCCATTTTCGTTCCGCTAACGGTGCCACTGGTTGTTGCAATGGGATTTGGTGCGCTCTGTCGCTGGAAAAAAGACACCTTTGCCCGACTTCGGGGTGATCTCGGCATGCTGCTTCTGGCCAGTTTGCTCGCAGGTGGGATCTGTCCGTTGGCCATGGATCACTATTCACTTGCTGCAGCCAGCGCCGGCACACTCGGCTGCTGGGCGATGTTTACGGCTATACGAGGGCTGTGGATTCGAGCTACACCTGGACGTCGTTGGCAGGGTCTTGCGCGGACCCCCCGGGCCTACTGGGGCATGACACTGGCACACTCGGGCATCGGTATATTTGTGATTGGCGTTGCCTTCACGACCATTTATTCGACGGAAAAAGATCTCAGTATGGCGCCCGGTGAACGCTTTTCAGTCGGTCGCTATGAATACCAGTTCGACGGTGTCCAAAATCTGTCGGGCCCTAACTACGTCGCACAAACTGGTACGGTCATCATCAGTCGCGATGGCCGCCTCATTGCCCGGCTTTCACCAGAAAAGCGTCGTTACCTGGTTCAGCAGATGCCTATGACAGAAGCCGGCATTCAGGCTGGATTCTGGGGTGATTTTTATGCCTCACTCGGCGAACGCCTTGATGACAGGGGCCGTTGGGCTGTCAGGGTGCAGTACAAAGCCTTCATTCGCTGGATCTGGTTGGGTGCTCTACTGATGGCTGCAGGGGGCCTGCTTGCAGCCTCTGACAGACGGTATCGCACTGTGGCGCGTGCACCTGTCCGCGAACCGGCCGCACAGACAACGCCGATTCTGTCCGGATAACCCATGCGGTCTGATCGATTCGCCTTCCGGTCCGCTGCTGTTGCCGTTGTCCTGCTCTGCGGTGCCGGCATTGCACCCCCCTCGGTCCATGCCGTGATGGAACCGCTCAAATTTGAGTCAAGCAGCCAGGAGTCTCGTTATAAGGCTTTGATCGCCGAGCTTAGGTGTCTTGTGTGTCAGAACCAGAATCTCGCGGATTCCAATGCTGAACTCGCGCGTGACCTGCGACTACTGACCTACAACATGATCCTGTCGGGAAGCTCAGATAAGGATATCGTTCAGTTCATGGTGTCTCGCTATGGTGATTTCGTACTCTACCGGCCACCGTTTAAACCGAGTACCGCCTTGCTCTGGCTTGCCCCCTTATTGTTTATGGCGGGAGGATTCTTCGTACTGTTTCGAATCTTTCGCTGGCGAAAAAATATCAGGCCACTGGACGTTCCACCGGATCAGCGTGCGAAGGTGCGTAAATTGCTGCAAGACGATAACTCCGCATGATCGTATTTGGAGGGATCGGCATGGCCATGCTCGCGTTGGCGTTGTGGCTGTTGTTGTGGCCGTTAATGACCCGATCGACCCGTACGACCATACCGCGACACGAGCTCAATGTTCGGATTGCTCAGCAGCGACTGGCAGAGATCGCAGTCGAATTGAAGAACGAGCAACTTTCAGACGCAGACTTCAGTACCGCGCAAACGGACCTGGAAGATACGCTGCTGACTGATATTGAACCGGGAAAAACGTCAGATCCCCTGAGGAAATCGGGGCCGTTGCCAATCTTGATTGTCGCCCTCTTGTTTCCGACCGCGGTTATTGCACTTTACCTGGTCCTGGGGTCACCAGAACGCCTCTCTACTGAAGACCGCACAGCAACAACCGACACCAGCGCGAGATCACCTGACGCTTTACTGGCTGAATTGAAATTGCGCCTCGAACAGAACCCGACCGATCGTGAGGGCTGGGCTATTTTGGCAAACGCCATGATGAGTTTAGGCGATTACACCCAGGCGGTTAACGCCTACGAAAAACTCTATGCCCTTACTGGGGATGACTCTGAAGTACTGGTGCGTTACGCCGACGCGTTGGCCATGCTCCAAGGGGGCACCCGGAGTGAACGGGTGGTCACATTACTAGACCGGGCGCTCAAGATCGACCCGGACCAACCCCAAGCGCTGTGGTTGGCCGGGATGGCAGCCGAAGCACGGGGGGACCTTCCCGGCGCACTGGAATACTGGCACCGCCTTAAACCGGCACTGCACGCTGACCCCCGTGCACAGTCCGAACTTCAAGCCCTGATAGAGCGGGTGACCCAACTTGCGGCTAGCCGGGGTCTTGACGTGGCAGATGATCCCAAAACTGTCCAGCGACTGAATCGAACAGTGGCACCTGTCACCCTGAAGGTACGAATCGAGATCACACCGGCCCTTGCGACACAGATTGAATCGTCGCACACCCTTTATGTCTATGCCCGTTCAAATGCGGGGGATCGCAGACCGATTGCTGCCGTCCGTCGTTCGGCCAGCGAGCTTCCGCTTGAAATTGTCTTGGATGACCGTTCCAGCTTAATGGGGAACTCGGTGCTTTCCGATTTCGACACCGTTACCCTTAGCGCCCACATCTCTCGCACCGGCGACGCGATCAAGCAACCCGGGGACCTGGCCAGCGAATCAATCCCTGTAGACCTCAGGACGACTGCCCAAGTCACCCTGATGATTGAACCACTGGACTGATCGACGCCACAGTTCTACACCAGCCACCGGCACAACATCCGGTGTCTAGACAGGATATCAGCGGCGTATTGCCCGGCTAAGTGTTCGGCGATCCAACAATATTGGATTCGGGGCCGAACGGGAACGCTGTGATGTTGTCTGCACCTGCTTCGGTGACAATCAGAATATCGTGCTCTCGATATCCACCCGACCCTGGAACGCCTTCGGGGATCATAATCATCGGTTCCATGGATACCACCATGTTGGGCGCCAGCACGGTGTCAACGTCTTCTCGCAATTCCAAACCGGCTTCCCGCCCATAGTAGTGCGATAAGGTGCCAAAAGAATGCCCATAGCCAAATGTCCGGTACTCAAGCAGGTCATGTGTCTTGTAGATTTCGTTCAACTCAGTCGCAATATCACGACATCGTACACCGGGTCTGATCAACTCAAGACCGCGGCGATGGACTTGGCAGTTGATTTCCCAGAGTTCAAGCGACCTGGAATCACAGTGACCCAAAAATAGCGTTCGCTCCAGAGCCTGGTAGTACCCTGAAATCATAGCAAATGTGTTCAAACTGAGAATATCTCCGGGCAGGATGCGGCGAGTCGTCAGCGGATTGTGCGCACCGTCCGTGTTGATTCCCGACTGCACCCAGGTCCAGCTATCCATCAACTCTGTGTGGGGGTAAGTTCGGGCAATTTCGCGGACCATTGCCTGGGTTGCATGAATTGCGACCTCGTACTCAGGCATACCCTCTCGAAGGGTTTCAACCACGGCGGCACCGCCAAGGTCACAAATTCTTGCACCCTCACGGATCAGTGCAAGTTCTTCAGTCGACTTATACATACGAAGCCGCATCGCAACCTCACAGATATCAACCAGTTTTCTGCCTGGCAGCACGGATCTGAGCTTCTCGTGATTCTGCAGCGTCAGATGATCCGATTCGATTCCGATGGTGACAGCGTCACCCACCAACTGCTTAACCCCTTCAAAGAAATTGTCCTTGTGCCAGTCCGTATAGATGAGATTGTCGTGGCCGAAAGTCTGTCGCCACGGCTGTGCGCCATCGATATTGGCGCTGATGGTCGTCAACCGGTCCGCAGTGATCACACACCCATAATTACGCCCGAAAGCGGTATATACGAAGTCCGTGAAATAGTTCACGCAGTGCATCGATGTCAGTATCACCGCCTCGATCTGCCCTGCGACCATATGCCGCCTCATCGCAGCAACACGGCGGTTCATTTCGTGGTCCGAAAAAGTCGGTTGCGGCGGCTTGCCGTTCTGTAGCGTAAGCGTTCTGGGTCGGTGGTCCGGCATACAGGAACTATCTCCTTGCTACGGTTGAATGAGCCCTCTCAGGCAGCACCACCTGCACGATCGAATCCAGCACTTATCGGATATCTGGAAAGATACTTTCCCAATCGAAATCATCGAAAAAAGCCATGTATTTCTGATTACATTGGGTCTGGTAGTCGGAACCGGGTAACACCGAGGACACACAAAAATAGTCTTCACGCAGTGCCTGCGTCTCTGGGCTTTCTTCTATCGCAACTGTCGCGATCCCAGCGATTACCCCCCCTTGCCTTTCGATCAGTTCTATCGCGGCACCCATCGTACCGCCGGTCTCTACCCACTGGTCAACGAGCAGGACCCGGGTACCCGGTCGGAATGCCGGCTTTCGAAGTTCGAGAGACTGTGTCCGTTTGGAGTAATTGATGAACTCCACTTCCTCGGTTGGGACCGGCAACTTGCCCGCCTTGCGCACGGTTAGAATTCCCGTACCCAACCGAGTGGCCAGTGCCGCACCCAGTACATAGCCGGCAGCGTCTATACCCGCAACGACATCAATGAACATTGTGCGAAAAGGAAAAACAAGATCGTCGACCATCTGGGTAAACGCCCGACCATTAATGTAGGCCGAGGAGGGATCCAGCCAGGCGAACGTGTCACCCTTTACCGTAGGCGCCATCTGCCGAAGATACGAGCGCTCGCTACCCTGGTCGTCTGCCGATGCAGAAGCATCGCGGCGCACAGCAGAACAGCGGCAGTTATCGATCAAACGCAATAACCTTGTCTTGTCTATATTGTAGAAGTCTTCAGGCAAATTTATCCCGGTGGCAACCAGTATCGCATCAACATAGGGCGCGTAAACATGGACATTTTCCGGTGTAACACCAGAAGCCACCGCCAGCGCGCTGTCACCGACACCTTGTCGAAATGTTTGTATCTTTTCGATTTCGGCGGCTTCGCCGGTCGCGACTCCCGAAGTGGTTACGACATCCATCCACTGCGCTGCAATTTGCCCTGATGCAAAGTAATCCGCTGGGTCGACGGCTCGCTGTTTCTTAAAGGCTGTTCCACCAAAATAGATTCCCGGCCAGCCACTCTCCTCGCGGACGGTATTGATACCTTCGGCCTGGCTTTGTGACTCATGTTGCTCGTCTATACAGGCATCATCCGCCCAGTAAGCATCAATGGGCAGACCTCTAAACTCAAGGTCAGCCAGAACCGGGAAGGCATCCCGCCCGGTCACCCCAAGGAAGTTGACCCCCAACCAAAGCAGTGGATGAGCCTGTCTACACCGTTCAACCAACAGCAAGAACTGCTCTACATCGAAATCATGATTGATCAGAAATACACCTTGTGCGCCGCAGCGAACAGCAATTTCAATGTTACGATCAATCTGCTCGTCATCCTGAGCATGAATCACAGGGAGTACCGCAGGCCCAACGATCTTGAATTGTTTGTGAAAGATATGACTGTGCACTGCTCGACCTCGAATTTCGTTAACGCACGGTAAGGTTAGATTACCTTTTCTATACATTGCCACAAACCCTCTCCATATTCCCCCACCACTGATGGTGGGGGGCCAATAATTCTCTGGATCCACTGCTGATGCGTCTGTGGGTGTTTTCGCGCGGAATCGGCCTCGGCACCGCTACCAGTCTACAAATTGCGCGGCGCCGACAGAACCGATAGTCAACATCAATTGATCGCTTCAACATTCTGAATCAGCAAAGTTATTTTCCTGTCGGTGTCCATGGTAAGGATTGATGGGGAGTCGCTAACGCAAAACTTAACTGACGCAGTATCGACCGGGGCGCACCTTTTGAAGTACCCTTGTACGACAGCCAGCTAGACACAGAAGACTCTGGGGATGCTGGCAGTATGCGGAGTGCTCGATTCAGTCGCTGCAACACAATTTGTGAGTAACAGGCCGGTACTCAAGTGGCTCGTGCACCGTCTGAAACGAGCACTGACCCAACCAACAGGAGAACAAACGATGAGCAAAAAAGCAGTTCCCGAAAAACCCGATCGCACTAACATCGGCAGAAGAAACATTCTAAAGGGTGTCGGTGCCGCTTCAGCAGCAACCGCCTTGAGCGTACCGATGATTCTTGTGCCCCCGCGTGCTCATGCCGCAACCGAACTCACCATGATTGCCTGGTATGGTCACGGTGAACCGGACATGGTTGAAGAGTTCGAAGCCATGCACAACGTCAAGATCAAAGCCAAATATTATGCCGGTGGCGACAATATGCTGGCGCTGATATCACAGTCACCACCCGGAACCTACGATATCGTCCTCTCAGACGGCGAGTTTGTGCAGCTGCTTAATGAAGCGGGCTACATCGAAAAGATGGATCCCAATGAATACAACATGCATGACCTGTTCGATGAGTACTCCCGGTTCCCTGGACACTGGAAAGGTGATGATCTGTATTCTGTGATTGTCAGGTTCGGATATTTAGGTGTCTCGTTCAACACCACAATTATCAGCCACGAAGAGGCTATGGACTACAACATCCTCTGGGACTCCAAGCTGACAGGCAAGGTCGGCCACTTCGACTGGCACTTGCCCAACCTGGGTTGCTTGAGTTTAAGAGACGGTAACAATGACCCAACACCCTTTGACATCAATGCTGCACAATGGAAAAAACTTCAGGAGACAACCCTGTCGCTTAAACCCCAGGTCGGCGGTTACTTCGACTATGGTGGCACGTTTTCATCCCTGAAATCCGGCCAGATACACGCCATGTGCGGCATCGGCGACTGGATCACAGGTGTCGTCAAGAAAGACGGTGCGCCGGTTGACTCGGTCGTGCCGAAACAAGGGGGCATTCAGTGGACTGAGTCGTACTCCATTGGCAAGGGGTCGCAAAAGCAGGACCTGGTCAAGAAGTTTATCAAGTACATGACTTCAGGCCCTGGTCAAGTTCGGTCGTCACAAATGGCGGCTTACCCCGCTATGTCGCCCTACAAATCCGGATGGACAGCACTCAATCAGGCTAACCCTGCGGAAGCCAAACGACAGCGCATGAATCTGGACGGACCGAACTGCATCGATGATCTTCGCGAAGGCCGCATCCACTTTCGACGGACACCGATTCAACAGTCTCTTGAAGACTGGAATGACTTTTGGTCTGAATATAAAAACGCATAAAACTCAATGAATCGAGCGGGTCGGTGGTTACTGGCCCGCTCTTTTTTCTGGGTTACCGGCATCCTGGCATTCATTGAATCTCCCTAACCACTCACGATCGCTTCGGCAACTACCGCACAGGATATCTCAATAAGCACTTATTCTCACCAGCGTACAGTCACTGTGTATGGCCTGACATGGTCTATGCCTATTGTCGTGTGGCAGCTGGTATTTTTTGTATTTCCGCTGTTATTTTTGTTGTTGATGAGTTTCTGGCTGGTTAAGAACTACCGCATGGTACCTGGCTTTGATTCGGTGAACTGGGTCAAGATGTACGGCAAGGGCTACTTCTGGGATGGTTATTGGCGTACCCTGGGCTATGCCGGCATCACGACGGTTGTCACCAGTGTGCTTGCATTTCCTTGTGCTTTTACATTGGCATTCAAAGTTTCGCCGACTGTCCGCCAGTGGGCGATGTTTTTCCTAATCGTTCCGTTTTTCACCAGTTATCTGGTGCGTATATTTTCCTGGCAGATCTTTTTAAATGACAACGGGATCATCAACGTTCTATTGAGTTCGGTAGGGCTTGGCCCTTTTTCGATGCTTAATACGTTCTTCGGGACACTGGTGGGCTACCTTACCCTTTGCTTGCCGCTGGCGGTGGTTTTGCAGCTTATCTCGCTATCCAACGTGGATCGGCGCCTGGTTGAGGCTGCCCACAACCTCGGCTGTGGCAGCTTTCGTACCGTCTTTGCAGTGATCATACCGCTTGCCAAAATCGGCATCATTGTCGCCGCGGTTTTTTGTTTTATCCTTTCTTTCGGGGATTTTGTCAGTCCCTATTACCTCGGCGGATCCAAACCCCCCACCTTGAGCATCTTGATCATCGATACCACCAAATCAGGGCAACAGTGGCCTCGTGCCGCGGTTGTTGCGATTACCATGATCGTAACGCTGTTCGCAATCATGTTTACCGCTATTGCACTGGCCTACCGGCGACGCTCATGATCCGCGCAAAAACGTACAACGGGCTGTTTTATTTTTACGTCGCGCTTGTATTCGTTTTTATATTTCTCCCCATTCTGACGAGTTTTGTATTCTCGTTTAATTCCGAGCGTTTCCCCACCATACCGTTGGGACACTTCACCCTGCACTGGTACACCCTCGCCTTTACCGACGCCGATGTCTGGGACGCCTTCAGGGTCAGTCTGATCGTGTCCTTGTCAGTTGCTTTTATCGCAACCTTCCTGGGGTTCTGTACAGCCTATACGGATTACCGCTACAACTTTTTTGGAAAGTCTGCGTATCTCGCGCTCTCGTTGCTGCCGCCCACTATTCCCCTGGTCATCATGGGGCTCGCAATGCTAGCGCTGCTCGCGCGTATCGGCATGTCCGGCAAGATAATATCGATCATTGTGAGTCATGTTGTATTGTGTTCACCGTTTGCAATGGCCATTGTGCGCATGCGTTTGGCGCAAATTGACCCCAACCTGGAATCGGCCGCCTGGAATCTCGGTGCATCCCAATGGCGAACCATGCGGGAAGTGATTGTGCCCTTTTGCGCACCGGCGCTTATATCTGCTTTCTGCCTGACTGCAGCCGTCTCATTTGATGAATTTGCCGTCGCCTGGTTTGTTTCCGGACTGAATAAAACAGTTCCGGTTATGATTCTCGAGATCCTACAAGGCAACACTGACCCCAGGATCAATGCCATCGGGTCGGTGGTTTTCGTCACCTCCATCACACTGGTCATACTTGCGCAGATTATTTACATGAGAAAATCAACCCGGAAAACGCTCACAGGCTTTTGATGGAAGACTCAGTGGCAACTAACCAGACACAACCGCTTGTTTTGTTTGACCATGTCACCAAACGGTTTGGTCCGACGACAGCAGTGGACTCGATTTCTCTTCAGATCTTCGAGGGCGAATTTCTATCGATTATGGGTCCTTCCGGTTGCGGTAAGACGACAACCCTTCGAATGCTTGCCGGGCTTGAGGAACCCTCTGAAGGCGAAATTCAACTCGCCGGCGAGCGCATCAACAACGTCACCGTTTCGGAACGGGACACGCCGATGGTCTGGCAGTCTCTGGCTTTGTTTCCCTTCCTGAATGTGATCAAGAATGTTGAATTCGGACTGAAAATGCGGGGTGTATCGGCCACTGAACGGCACCAGCGCGCCCTTGACTGGCTCGAAAGACTGGAAATCGTTGACTTTGCTGACCGAGAGATCAGCCAACTTTCCGGCGGACAACAACAGCGTGTCGCGCTGGCAAGGTCGCTTGTCACAGAACCTCGTATTTTACTGCTCGACGAACCGCTCAGTGCACTGGATGCCAACCTCGTCGTGCGAATGCAGGGCGTTCTGACGAAACTTCAGAAAGAACTGGGCATCACTTTTGTCTATGTCACCCACCGACAGTCCGAGGCGTTTGCAATGTCCGACCGGGTGGTCATCATGAATCAAGGAAGAATAGAACAAATCGATTCGGCAAAAGGGATCTACCGCAACCCGGCAACGCGGTTTGTCGCAGAGTTTGTCGGCTCAAATAACATATTGACCGGAGCGGTCACCTCGGTAGATGGGCTGATTGAAATCGATACACCTGCCGGCCGTTTCAAATGCGCCAGCAGCACGGATCACGAATGGTCAATCGGTGACACCACCAGTTTGGTAATCAGTGCCGATCTGGTCAGGCTGAGCACTAGTACGGCAAACGACACCAACGAAATGGAGTGCCGATTTATCAGCGAGGAATTCGTCGGCTCGATTGTCACCGTCCTGGCTGAGACACCAGACGGTGCCGACTTTAGAATTCAACTCCAGCAACGTGAATTGTCAGAACTCGATCTCAAGGTTGGGGCGGCGGTGTACGTGCGCTGGGACAGTCACGATGCACACCTGCTCCGCAACACGGCCTGATTGGGAGGTCAGCGCATGAATCAGATTCCGATTGATGCGGTCATCATGTTGTTGAGTCACTACAACAGCACGTTTCAACAGTGGGGGGATGGATTTGCTTGACCTGCTGATCAAAAATGCTGTGCTGATAGACCGGCCGTCGCCTGTTGATATTGCCTGCCAGAATGGCCGAATTTTGCAGGTCGACCCACATATCCAAGCACAGGCAGAGACCGAAATAGATGCCGAGCAGCAGCTGGTAACAGCCCCGTTCGTCGACAGTCACTTTCACATGGATTCAACGCTGTCGTACGGGCGACCCCGCGTCAATCAGAGTGGCACCTTGCTCGAAGGCATAGCCCTGTGGTCGGAACTCAAACCCCATCTCACTATCGAGGACATTAAACAGCGCGCGCTCACCCTGTGTGGCTGGGCGGTGGCTCAGGGAAATCTTGCTATTCGCAGTCACGTGGATATCTGCGATCCAGAATTGACTGCCGTTCATGCTCTACTGGACGTCAGAGAAACCATAAAACCCTATCTCGACCTTCAATTGGTCGCCTTTCCGCAGGAGGGATATTTTCGATACGCGGGGGCAGTCGACCTGCTGACCCGAGCACTGGACCTTGGTGTAGACGTTGTAGGTGGTATACCGCACTTCGAACGCACCATGGCGGATGGCGCACAGTCCGTGCGCGAACTCTGTCAGATAGCGGAAGCGCGCGGACTTATGGTCGATATGCACTGCGATGAATCCGACGATCCGCAGTCCCGACACATAGAGACCCTGGCTTCAGAGACACAGCGACTCGGCCTGCAGGGCCGCGTAACGGGCTCCCATCTGACCTCTATGCACTCCATGGACAACTACTATGCCGGCAAACTCATGTCACTGATGGTTGAATCACAGGTGCACGCTGTAGCCAACCCGCTAATCAACATTACGCTGCAGGGCCGTTCCGATACCTATCCGAAACGGCGCGGCATGACGCGAGTCAAGGAGATGATGCAACTCGGGATTAATGTTGCCTTCGGTCACGACTGTGTGCTCGATCCCTGGTATTCACTCGGCAGTCACGACATGCTCGAAGTGGCTAATATGGGGCTACATGTCGGACAGATGACAGGCATCACCGAAATGCATCAAGCATTTAAAGCGGTGACTTCGAATGCGGCCGAGGTGCTCGCCCTGGAGAACTATGGACTTGAACCGGGTTGCAATGCCGACATGGTGATACTACAGGCGGCCGACCCCATTGAAGCACTGCGATTGCGGGCGAACCGGCTGTTTGTCATCCGGCGTAGTCAAGTGATTGCGGAATCTGCCCCCGTCAAAACAACGTTAAAAATGTTTGATACCGAGTCAGATATCCGGTTCAGCCGGGCGGAATTCGACGACCTAGCCCGTTAACTATTCAAGAACTTGCCGCTTTGTCCTCCCCGGCACACAGGGTCGCAACCGCCCCTTCCAGACGTTCCAGCCCTTCTTTGATATCGGTCTCTGGAATTATCAACGACGGTGCCAACCTCAGCACATCACTGCCAGCCATTAGAGTCAGAACGCCAGCATCCTGACTCGCCAGCAGAAATTCGCGAGCCCTTCCGGACCAGTTGTCGGTAACAACACAGCCGATCAGCAGGCCCTGACCCCGAATCGCCTGGAACACATCAAACCGATCTGAGATCTCCTGAAGCCCTTTGACCAGCATCGCCCGTCGGTGGGTCACGCCCTGAAGAACCTCCGGCGTGTTAATCAGATCAAAAGCCGCGGTAGCCACTGCACAAGCGAGCGGATTACCGCCGTACGTACTGCCATGGGTGCCAACTTTAAAAACTTCCGACACCTGTGCTGTCGCCAGCGTTGCGCCGATGGGAAATCCTCCACCCAGGGCTTTTGCAGTTGCAAGAATATCCGGTTTTACATCGTACCACTCGTGGGCATACAGCTTACCGGTTCGACCCACCCCTGTCTGAACCTCATCCAGCACCATTAATGCCTGATGCTCATCACACAGGCGCCGGATGGCCTGCATAAATTCAGGCTCGGCATCCAGTACCCCGCCTTCACCCTGTATAGGCTCAACGATGACAGCACAGACCGTATCGGATAACGAATTAAAGGTTTCTTCGAGGGCTGCCACATCATTAAAAGGTAAATGTGTAATCGAACCCGGCAATGGTCCGAACCCTTCCCGATAACTAGGCTGACCCCCGACTGAAATATTCAACAGTGATCGGCCATGGAAGGCATTATCAAAAGCAATAATTAAGTCTTTTTGAGGCCCAAAGTTAGTGTGGCTATATCGTCGAGCGAGTTTGAGAGCGGCTTCATTGGCCTCAGTGCCGGAATTGCAGAAAAAGACTCGGTCAGCAAAGGTGGCGTTACACAGTTTTTCAGCCAAAACGACGGCCGGCTCGGTCGCCATGACGTTGGAGGTGTGCCACAATTTACCGGCCTGCTCCGTAAGGGCGGATACCAGCGCGGGGTGTGCGTGACCCAGCGCGGTGACGGCAATTCCGCCAGCAAAGTCGATATATTCTCGACCTGCCTGATCCCAGACACGCGAACCACTGCCTCGGACAGGAATCACATCCCCCGGCGCATAGTTCGGCATCATCACCTGATCGTAGGATTCGCGTGTGGTCGTGGTCATAGCCACTCTCCATTCATTCTTTTTGTTTCAGTGTTGGGATCGGCATTTTACCCCACTGCTGGCCTTTGATCTGGCTGCACTCTTTCAATTGAATACAAAATAGATATGATGAGGCTCTATCGAACAAGACGGGATACAAGGCGATCATGAGCAGATTATTCGGATCCATCAGGCAGATGGGGTACGTTGTCCGCGATGTAGAACAAGCCCTGAAACACTGGATAGAGGTGTGCGGCATCGGGCCTTGGTACTATGTCGACAAACTGCCCGTCAAAGACTTTCACTACCGCGGACAACCCGGCTCACCACATTTGTCTATTGCGCTGGCGAATTCAGGTGATGTCCAGATCGAACTGATTCAGCAGCGGGACACCTCTGCGACCATGTACCAGGATTTCCTGAATGCAGGTAACGAAGGGCTTCAGCACTGGTCAAGCTGGCCGGAAAATTACGACGAACTCTACCAACGGGCTCTTGACTCAGGATACGAGGTCGGCCAGGAAGCCGACAGTGTGCGCGGCCGCTTTGTTTACTTCTTTAACGAAGGACACCCCGGCACGGTCATTGAGATGGCGCACTTTACGCCGGAGCGTCGTCGAATATTCGATGCGGTCAGAGAAGCAGCCGTAGACTGGGACGGCAGCGATCCCATCCGTGATCAGTGGCCTTGACCATCCCGGCAGGCTAGTCCAGAAGCGCCTCTGGTGCCTCGAGTAAAGCGCGTAACTGTGAGAGAAATCGCGCGCACGGCGCACCATCGATAAGACGGTGATCAAACGTTAACACCAGCGTGGCCAGATCACGCGCAACGATCTCGTTACCGGCGTAACGCGGAACGCGCTGAATACGCCCTATTCCCAGGATCCCACACTGGGGTGGGTTTAATACCGGTGTGAACCAATCTATACCCAGCCCGCCGAGGTTGCTCACACTGAATGTTGCGCCTTCCATTTCATCCGGGGTTAACTTATTTTCACGTGCCTTGGCAGCCAACTCACGCACGGTTCGCGCGATCTCGCTGATACCCAGCTTGTCCGCATTGCGGACAACCGGCACGACCAGACCGGCATCGATATCAATCGCAACACCCAGATTAACCTTGTTATAACGGCAGATGGCACCGTCAACAAACCCAGCATTGAGATCAGGATGATCTTTTAAAACCCGAGCAGTCGCTGCCAGGATCAGGTCATTGGGTCCCGGCGCAGTACCCCACTTTTCCTGCCAATCAGCCTCGCGCTCTACGCGGTAAGACTCAAACTGGCTGAAATCGACTTCTATTCCTTCACTGACATGGGGTGCTACTCCCCAGTTTGCACTCAGCCGTTCGGCCGTGATCCGCCGGATCCCGCTGAGAGGTATGATCTCACCTGCTGGTACCGAAGTGTCCTCCTCCCTGGCTGAGGCCGTTCCATCATCAATCGCGCGCTGGACGTCTTCCTTAGTCACTCGTCCATCAGGACCTGTACCTTCTACAGCATCGGCATTGATACCGTGTCTGTCAGCGAGGCGCTGGGCCACCGGTGTAACCCGGGGTCCTGCTGCCACGGATCGTTTTTCAGACCCAGGCTGGACCGGCTGGTCCGGAACAGTTTCTCCCGCATCTCCGATCCAGGCTAGGATATCTCCCACATCATACTCGGCGTCAACCTGTCCCACAGCCTTAAGCAGGACGCCTGACACTGGCGAATTGACATCAACCACCGTTTTATCCGTCTCTATAGATATCAACAACTGACCCTCAGCAATGCTTTCACCTTCTGAGATGTGCCATTCGACGACCCGGCCCGTTTCCATGGTGTGGCCCATTGCGGCCAGTTTAAATTGCGTCGCCATTATTACAGTCAGATCAGCTCATAACTGCCTGCACAGCGGATACCACGCTCTCACTACTGGGGACCACATGTTTGACCAACTCAGCGCTGAAGGGCATTGGCACATGCGGGCTGCCAACCCTTGCCACGGGGGCTTTGAGATCGTGAAAACAATTCTCACCGATCATCGCTGCGATTTCGGAAACGGCACCCGCAAACACCGAGTCTTCACCACAGACTATGGCCCGTCCGGTCTTGCTTACGGAGCTACAAATCGTATCAGTATCGAGCGGCGACAACGATCTCGGGTCTACGACTTCTACATCGTAGCCGTCATCTTCAAGCGTGATGGCTGCCTCCAGAGATTTCTGCACCATCGGGCCGATAGCGATGATCGTGGCATCTTCACCTTCTCGCTTAACATCTGCCAACCCGATAGGAACCATGTGCTCACCATCCGGGACCTCACCTTTACTGGTATAGATTCGTTTGTACTCGAAGAACATCACCGGATCCGGCGAACGTATGGCCGTTTTAAACAAGCCTTTCGCATCCGCCGGTGTAGACGGCACCACCACCTGCAATCCGGGCACGTGCATAAACCACGACTCCATAATCTGCGAATGCTGTGCAGCCAGCAGTCGACCGACACCGCATGGCAGACGAATCACCATCGGCACGCTGCCCTGGCCACCACTCATATAACGCATTTTTGCAGCCTGATTAACGACCTCGTCCATAGCGCACGTCACAAAATCAAGATACATCAACTCAACCACGGGCCTCATACCCGCCAGCGCAGCGCCGACAGCAACTCCAACAATACCTGCTTCCGCAATCGGCGTCTCAAATATCCGACCTGGGAAACGTTCTGCAACGCCTTCGGTCACCTTGTACGGGCCTCCGTGCGCAATCACATCTTCTCCAATGACAAATATCGAGTCATCTCGTGCCATTTCCTCATGGAGTCCCTCTCGAAGCGCTTCATTGAATGCCATGGTTTTCATCACGCCACCTCCTGAACCGGCGCTACAACGTCGGTTGTAACGTCCTCAGCGCTTGGCCAGGGGCTTTCCTCGGCAAATTGGGTCGCGGCACTCATTTCAGCCTTCGCCTCAGCCTGTATCGACTGATCCTGTTCTTCGGTCAGCCAGTCTCGATCGCGCATGAACTGGGCCAGCAGTTTTATCGGGTCCCGGTTTTCCTTCCATTCATCGACTTCTTCGGCTGAACGATACTGTTGCTCGTCGCCCAGGCTGTGGCCATAGAACCGATAAGTACGCGCTTCTAGCAGAGTGGGCCCGCCGCCCTCGCGTGCACGCTTCACGGCCTCGGCTGCGGCTTCATACACCTCTACAACATCCTGGCCATCTACCGACACGCCGGGAATTGCATAAGATGCCGCCATGTCTGCGACCGAGTCCACGACCGCTACGTTCATACGCGGTACCCACTGCTGATACCCGTTATTCTCACAAACATAGACAACCGGCAGGGTCCAGAGCGAACCCATGGTGATCGCTTCGTGAAAAGTACCCCGAGCGGCTGCCCCGTCACCAAAAAAGCACACTGACACCTGATCAGTGCCGCGGAGCTTACTGGCCAGTGCTGTACCGGTCGTGGGGCCAATACCCGCACCTACAATGCCATTCGCGCCCAGCATATTGAGTGAGAAATCTGCGACGTGCATCGAGCCCCCTTTGCCCTTGCAGGTGCCCGTTGCTTTACCCCACAACTCTGCCATCATCCGGTCTGATTTTGCGCCTTTCGCCAAGCAGTGGCCGTGACTGCGATGTGTTCCAAGAACGTAATCATCGTCCCTCAGGTTTGCACACACTCCCGTGGCGACGGCTTCCTCCCCACAATACATGTGCAAAGTACCGACAACGTTACCCAGATTTGTCTGGCGATCCGCTTCCTCTTCAAATAGGCGAATGCGCCACATGTCTGTGTATATTTTCTGGCAGATGTCTGCTGACAGATCCATGTGATTTCCCCCTTAATATTCCTTACAACAATTTTAGAACCCGGTTGAACTCTTAGGGTAAGTCTAGGGGAAAATACGCTATGATTACCAGCCTATACTCACAGAACATTCAGTCTGGATTATCCGTATCCGGCCAGTTGACTTGAAACAAGATCGAGAGGGAAGCATGCGTTTAAAGAACAAGGTTGCCATAGTGACGGGTGGTGCGTCCGGCATCGGTGCAGCAACTTGTCGGCTCTACGCTCAGGAGGGTGCTGCCGGGATCGTGGTGGCTGACATTAACGAGGAGGGGGGCCAGTCAGTTGCGAACAATATCGTTGAAGCAGGTGGAGAGGCTATTTTTATCCATCTGGATGTTAGCGTGGAGTCCCAATGGATCGATACCGTGAATGCAGCCGTCAAACGCTATGGCCGACTCGATATCACGGTCAACAATGCAGGCATGTCTGTCCCGGAATCCAGAGTAAAGGTTGAGGAAACCACTGTTGAAATCTGGGATCGCCTGCATGCTGTGAACTCAACAGGCGTATTCCTAGGCACCAAACACTCGATCCCGCCAATGCGCGAAAACGGCGGAGGGTCAATCATCAATATCTCTTCAATCTACGGCATTGTCGGCAGCACTGGTACTACCGCCTACCACTCTGCAAAAGGGAGTGTTCGGACCTTCACCAAAGCGGCCGCGATTCAATATGCGCCAGTTCTCATCCGCTGTAATTCCATACATCCCGGATTTACCGATACCGGCATGACAGCCGCGGTTCATGCCGACCCACAAGAATGGAATAAACGCGTGAGCCAGACGCCCATTGGACGCATGGGGACCGCCGAGGACATCGCCTGGGGCTGCGTGTTTCTGGCCGCGGACGAGTCAAGTTTCATAACAGGCGCAGAGCTCGTCATAGACGGCGGCATGACGGCACAATGACCAGACCAAGTCGAATTATCTTAAGTGAGTCACTATGAAACTCGATGGGAAAGTAGCTCTGGTTACCGGTGCAGCGGGCGGTATTGGTCAGGCGATCGCCCGGCGCCTCGCCCATGAGGGCGCCCATGTCGCTCTCGCTGATATTCGAACTAAACCACTCGACGGTATCACGCGGACCATAGAGTCCTACGATCGGAAAGCCCTTACAGTCGCAGTCGACGTGACCCAGTCAGACCAGGTTACTCAGATGGTCCAGGCGGTTGTTGAAGCATTTGGTCGCATAGATATTTTCTTCAATAACGCAGGCATCATTCGGGTCCAGAATTTTCTGGATGTCACCGAAGCCGAATGGGACCACGTTATCGATGTCAACCTCAAGGGCGTATTTCTGTGTGGCCAGGCTGTAGCCAAACACATGGTGGAGCGCCAGTCCGGCAAAATTATCAACACCGCATCTCTTGCGGCCCATCGCGGTCGCCCGGAGATTGCTGCCTATGCCGCCAGTAAGACGGCTGTGGTCTCACTGACACGATCCATGGCACTTGACCTCGCTGATCACGGCATTACTGTTAACGCACTGGCCCCGGGAATCGTCGACACCGATATGTGGGCATTCATTGACGATGAGATGGGAAAACTATGGGGGCGACAGAAAGGCGACTCCATGCGGCGCAGGGTAGACACCGTGCCACTCAAACGGCCTGCCCGTGCGGATGAAGTCGCGAATGTTGGAATTTTCCTGGCCTCCGACGAAGCCGACTACATTACGGGGCAGACGATGTACATCGATGGAGGTGATTCAGCCTGAACTACGGTGTTAAAGCCCTGCCAGCGATCATTGAAAAGCGGAATGCGACGATCGAGTAAACGCATCGACTCTTGTTTCAGCGATTAGATCCTCCGGGCCCCACAACCGAATTGCAAGACGGATAATCAGTGAAATCGCGGACAGCAGAAGCAGGGAAAAGCCAATCATTACAAACGACTTGATAAACCAACGATTGCCTATCCCTATCAAAACTGAAGTCCCTTCGTCGGTCACCCAGGCAGATAAAAAGAACCCCCAACCCCAGTAAATAAGAATACTCAGAAAGGGGACGAGCAAAAACACACCGCCGAGGACTTCCACCCACAAGCGCCCTTTGATACCCAACCTAGGGCGAAAAATATCCAACCGCACGTGCGCGTTGTAGACATAGGCATAGCCTATGGCAACCAGAAACAATATCGCATGAAGGTGCCACTCCGCATCCTGTAGGACGGGTGAGTTCATCAGATGATAGAGCCCCGTCTCAAGGGCGAACGTTGTTTTGCGAAGAAACTTGCGACAGACTGCATCAAACATGATGATGCCCACCAGTGGCAGCATCAACCAAGCAGACAATTGACCCAGCCAGAGAACGGGGATCTCCAGCCAATTCGCAGCTTTGAGCCACTTGCGATATACAGAAAAATTAGATTGATCAACCATTTTAGTTATGGGAAAAGCTTATGCGGTAACCACATTGCGATATCCGGCCACGCCATAACCAGACCGACACAGATAAGTTGCAGAAATACGAATGGGATAACACCGATATAGATCTGATTCATTGTAATGTTTTCTGGCGCGACCCCTTTGACATAAAACAAGGCGAGCCCCATCGGCGGCGTCAGAAAAGAGGTCTGAAGCGTGATCGCGACCAACACCGCAAACCAGTAAATCACATCGGCCTGGGCGACGTGATCACCAAAATCAAGTGGCGTAATCAAAGGCGCAAACACAGGCACAACGATCAACAGAATTTCAAGTACATCAAAAAAGAAACCCATTACAAAGATCATCATTATTGCGACGATCAAGACTCCCCAACTGGACAATCCCGACTCATTGACAAAAGCCAGAATGACCTCATCACCGCCCAGCACTCGAAATACATAAGAGAAACACGTGGCACCGATATACAGGAAAAAAATCATTCCGATCATCATGGCGCTGCGTTGAAGGCAATCTCGCAGAATCTGGAAGCCGAGCTTTCTTCGAATTACTGCCAGCAGCATCGCACCGCCTGCTCCCACCGCGGCAGACTCAGTGATGGTGACAAATCCGGTCAGGATTGACCCCAGTACCATCGCGATCAGAGCCACGGGCGGCAGTATCCCGCGAACTAAAATCTGAATGATCTCCGCACCAGACAGAGGATCCTCAGTGGTAGCCAGTTTTGGCGCCGCATCCGGAACTGCCAGGGAGTAAAGACCGATATAAGCCAGGTAGAGAAGCGAAAGCAACAAGCCCGGGTAAAGAGACGCCGCAAACAAAGACCCTACTGACATGGGTAACAGTTCCGAAAGGAACACCAGCAGGATGCTCGGGGGTATCAATATACCCAGCGTAGATGATGCGGCGATGGTGCCCAACGCCAGTGTCGGCTTATACCCCGCCTTTAACATCGGGGGCAAGGCGATCAACGTCATCACAACCACGGCAGCCCCAATAATACCCGTGATTGCCGCAAAGATTGTGGCCATCACTGTTACAGACATAGCCATGCCGCCAGGAACCCGTCTCAGTATAAGTTGGAGCGCTTCCAGCAATTCTTTAGCAATCTCGGAACGCTCCAGCATTACTCCCATAAAAACAAATAGCGGGACGGCGATAATCTGGAAGTTATCGGCAATAAACCAGATCCTTGGAGCAAAATTATAGAACTCAATCAGCGAAAACACGCCCAACATCCAGCCGATCACACCAAATATTATTGAGATTCCACCGAGAACAAAACCGATCGGATAACTGGTAAACACCAGCAACATCAACACAACGAACATGCATATCGGCAACAGATGAACGATCATAATTTACGCCTTAAACGTTTCTACTTTTGGTCAGCTAGCTATGATCGCAGTTCACTTGCCAATTAAATCACAGCAACGAAGCTCCAGACTCCATCAACCGGCCGGCGTCCACAGGTCCCCGAGCAATCCGTAGAATAAATTTACTGCCAGGAATACGATCACGGCACAAATGGAAAATACCAGCAGCAAAATGGCTATTCGTTTGATTTAATTACCCTTCATGCGGTCCCGGCTGAACGCCGATTTCGAATGATATATCGGCTGCGCAACGTTATCAGTCTTTTCATGCTAGCGAGATTGACGCCCACACACAACACGCTATGCTTATCATAGACAATGTTCTGTCAAACAAGGTCGAATGTTTAAGCGCGCCGCCAACGATGCCAACTGATCTCAGACACAAATGAACGCCACTCTGCCCCAACCCAGTCCATCGCTCAACCAGTGCTCCAGAGACCTTGCTCAACATGGCTACTGCCTGTTCCGCGACGCACTAGCAGACGACCAACTTAATGCACTTCGCACAAGACTGACTGAACAGGCACTGGCAGAAAAACAGAAAGGTCTTTCCTTTCAAGACGGCGGCCCCACTCAGAACTGGGGTGACTTTAGAGACAGTAGGGGTGCGCTACGTGCCCAGGAATTTACTGAAGCGCAAGGCGGCCGAAATCAGCGTGTCTGGATGCTGGTCAATAAAGGAGCTGTATTCCGGGACCTGCTGGGACATAGAGCCGTGCGAGAACTGGTGACCGGTGTCCTGGGCGATCATTATCTTCTATCCAGCCACACTGCAAATATCGCCAATCCTGGTGGAGTCGTCATGCGTCTGCATACAGATCAGTGGTGGATGCCACCGCCCACCCACAAAGACCGAGTAGGATTGCCCGCTGGTTCCATGTCACGTGAGCTATTTGATAAGGGTACGCAATCCATTGAGGCGATATCCCCGCCTGTAGTTGTCAACATCCTATGGTTGCTTGACGACTTCACAGAATCCAATGGCGGCACACAAGTGGTGCCGGGGAGCCACTTAAGTGGGCGGCAACCTGACTCGACTGCTGATTCCATCGCCGCGACCGGCCCCGCGGGAACGGCTTTGCTTTGCGATGGTCGGATCTGGCACGGTACCGGAGCCAATAGTACAAAGACACCCCGGCGCGCTGTACTCACGACGTTCTGTACACCCCAGTTCAGGCCCCAGGAGAACTATACCGTGGGTACCCGGCAGGAAGTGCTCGACACTGCGAATCCTGACCTGCTCGAACTGCTCGGTTTCAAGATATGGCATGCCTACGGTCGTACAGGACACCCCACCGACGACTATATAACCCACGGGACGCTTCCTCCGGGCGAACTGACTCCGGATTAACAAATTATCTCGCTACAGATTAAATCATAGATACCGATCTATCCACTGAGCGCTTCGGCGACAAAGTCGAGCCGATCCTGACCAAAAAACATCTGTTCACCCACGAAAAATGTTGGCGCGCCGAATGCACCCCGGTTCACAGCCTCCTCCGTGTTGGCGATAAGTCGATCCTTCACGGCTTGTTGGCCGATCCGGCTCACCAGCTCCGCTGGATCCAACCTTGCGTCGCTCAATACTTGTTTAACCACGTCCGGTTCATTCAGGTTCTGGGCCTCAACCCAGATCGCCGTGAATATCGCATCACGATAGGTTGAAGAGACAGCAGGATCGTCCTGATACGCCACGGCACCGCGCATCAGCGCCAGCGTATTGATCGGAAAATACGGATTAAACCTGAACGGCACACCGTAACGTTCTGCAAACCGCTCCAAATCGACGTTCATGTAGGCAGCTTTTGCCGGCACAACCACGGGGCTTTGGTTGCCTGTGGACTTAAACACACCACCGAGTAACATCGGCCGCCAATCAATTATGGCACCCGCCTGATCGGCAACAGCTGGTAACTGTGTTGCCGCTAGGTATACCGTCGGGCTGCCAAAATCATAAAAAAACTCGACTGTTTTCGTCATCGACTCTCAACCTATACTAGTGCGGTTCGATCCAGGGCCGAAGGTCGACTTCCTGCGTCCACGCAGAAGGCCGCTGACAGTGTAGCTGCCAATACACTTCGGCGATGTGTTGTGGATTTAATATGCCATCCTGGTCCTTAAGCGCATAGGTTTCGGGAAACATTTCCTTGATCCAGACCGTATCAATCGCGCCGTCAATAACCACGTGTGCAACATGAATTCCCTGGGGTCCAAGCTCCCGGGCCATCGATTGTGATAGCGCTCTCAATCCAAATTTTGCGCCAGCGAACGCACTGAACCCGGCGCCACCGCGCATGCTCGCCGTTGCGCCGGTAAACAATATTGTTCCCCGACCGCGGGACTTCATATAGTGCGCCGCTTCACGGCTTGTCAGGAAGCCGGCGAAGCATCCCATTTCCCAGACCTTGTAATACACACGGGCAGTGGTGTCATTGATCAGAAACTTAACGTTGCCACCGGCGTTAAACACACAGACCTCGACTGGACCGATATTATTCTCGACAGTCTTGAACAACTGTTGGATCTGCTCTTCCCGTCGGGCATCGGTCCCGAACGCTTCTACCTCTCCTCCTTCGGCCTTGATCCGCTCGACCAGGGCCGTGAGTTTGTCAGCGTTTCGTCTTGCCACACAGGCCACATACCCTTCTCGTGCGAACCGCTGGGCAATTGCACCCCCTGTCGCGTCTCCTGCGCCAATGACAATGACAGCTTTCTTCTCCACAGTCGTTAATAGGTCGCACGACCGCCACTGAGATCGAAGACGGCACCCGTCGTAAAGGAATTTTCTTCTGACACCATCCAGGCCACCATCGCTGCGATCTCTTCAACCAATACAAACCGTCCTCGTGGTATTTTAGACAGCATGTAGTCAATGTGCTGCTGGCTGATCTGATCAAAAATTCTGGTTTTGGCGGCCGCCGGGCTTATACAATTGACAGCAATGTCTAGATCCGCAGTTTCTTTCGCGATCGATTTAGTCAGTGCAATAACTCCGGCTTTGGCAGCACTGTAAGCTGCTGCGTTGGGATTGCCTTCTTTCCCTGCTATGGAAGCCACATTGACAACTCGCCCATAGTTCTGCTCGCGCATCATTGGAATCACAGCACGACAGCAGTAATACACGGCATTGAGGTCGACGTCGACGACGTGCTGCCAGTCGGAGACAGGATATTCCCACGACGGGACCGTTGGTCCCGCGATCCCCGCATTGTTCACCAGGATGTCGATACCACCGAGATCAGCGGCTGTCCGTTGTGCCGCCACCGCAACACCGTCCGAATCAGTCACGTCGACGATTTCCGACGAGACCGGCGATTCAGCCAATACTTTACAAGTTTCCGCGAGCAATGTGGCGTCCTGATCCCACAGACAGACGTGTGCGCCTGATGCCAGCAGTCGCTGCGTGATGCTCAAACCGATACCTTGTGCAGCGCCGGTTACCACCGCCCGGCGGTCTTTCAAATCTATCTGATTCATTGATTAATAACCTTGGTTATAATAGTCTTGCTTATTATAAGCTAGCCTACTAAATTGACGCCATGGAACCGGAAAACTTAGACCGCAATTTCGGGTTTATTCTGAACGATGTCTCCCGCTTGATGCGAACTACCTTCGACCGCAGGGCAAAGTCGATCGGGTTAACACGATCACAATGGTGGGTTCTGGTGCACCTCTATCGCCGCGACGGGCTTGTTCAGGCTGAATTGGCCGAAATTCTGGAAATCGAGCGACCCACCCTCGGTCGGCTTTTGGATCGGCTGGAAAACAAAGGCTGGCTCCGCCGTCAAGCTGACCCGAAAGACCGCCGCGTCAAACGGGTGTATCTGACCGACGAGGTCAAACCAGCGATGAAGTCGCTTCGCCGCATTGCCGCTGATCTCCGTCAGCAGGTACTCGCAGGACTGAACAAAGACGAACGAGAGCAGTTAGTGGATACCTTGATTCATATGAAGACAAACCTGCTGAACCTACCCGTGGACGATAAGCGTAAAAGCTGATGTCGAAGCGCAGATTATTTTCCTGGTTGAGTAGACGCACACTGACTCGAATGGTGTTTCTTTTCGTTATCCCTTTACTGGCCATTTGTGTGGGTCTGTATCTTTATGCGGCGGGTGGCCGTTATGTCAGCACGGACAATGCTTATGTCAAGGCCAATGTTATTATCATCACCCCAGAGGTTTCAGGTCGGGTCACCTCCGTGCTGGTTGCTGATAACCAGGCAGTTGAAGCCGGTGATGTTCTGTTACAGCTGGACCCCTCTCTCTTGGATATCGAACTCAATCGAGCCCGTGCTCAGATGGCTGTGATCCGAACCGAGCTGGAATCGCTGCGCGCCGATTACGGCGAAACCGTCGTTCAGATCCAACAGGCTGAGGACAAAGTGCGGTATCTCGAACGGCGTTACAAGCGCCAACGGAAACTGCTGAAGCAGGGTCTGAGCAGCGAAGAAAAACATGACGAAGCCAAGCACACCCTGCAGGTTGCCAGACGTGAGGTGCAGATCATTCAACAACGCGTACAGCGGGTGCTGGCTCAACTGGCGGGTGATGAAGTACTGTCGGTAGAACAGCATCCGCGTTATCAGGCCGCTCAGGCAACATATGATCAAGCGGCCATTGACCTGAAGGCCACCACCATCCACGCACCCGCCTCCGGAATCGTCAGTAACATGAAACTGCAGGTGGGGGAATATGCGCAGGCCGGCAAACCGGTATTCAGTCTGATTGAGAATTACCCGATCTGGATTGAAGCCAATCTCAAGGAAACACAACTCACGCATATTCTGCCCGGTCAACAGGCCACCATTGTGGCCGATGCCTATCCCGACAGAGTCTGGGAATCTGTGATCAGCAGCATCGCACCAACCACCGGCGCTGAATTCTCGATCCTACCCCCGCAAAATGCCTCGGGAAACTGGGTCAAAGTGGTCCAACGCATACCCATCAACCTTGTGATTACCGATCAAGCAGACGGTCCACAATTGCGAGCGGGAATGACGGTGTCGGTTCGAATCGATACACACCGCAAACGCGAACTGCCGGGGCAAATGCGCAACGTAGTAGGTGACCGGGATGTGCTGGGGCTGATCCGGGGATTAGGCCAAAAGGCGATGGCCTGGCGCAGTCGTGACAGCAGTTCCTGACTCCGCACCGACTCAGATCGAGGGCGCCGCGTCACATCAAAGTTAAACTGAATTGGCTGAAGCAGTACAAAGTACAAACGGCGGCTAGATCAAGTCGTATGACGATGGGTTTCAAGAGCCTCAAAATCGAGGACCACACTATGGCCTGGCCGATCCGGCGCCAGGGCCAGACCATTATTCAGCTGCAAGGGTTCTTCGATAAAGCGTTCGAGACCAAACCCATGGACCTCCAAGTAATCCGCATTAGTCACTGCCGCCAGCAGATGAACGTGTATATCGTGGATACCGTGAGAGGTGATGTGAAGCCCATGCGCCTGTGAAAGTTCGGCGATTTTGAGCCAAGGCGTAATTCCCCCCACAGTCGCGGCATCAGGTTCAGGATAGGTCACCCCCCCACTTTCAATCAGTTGACTGAACTCGTAGGTGCTGTGCAGATTTTCACCGCTGGCGACCGGCACACCACCCACCGACTGAACCCGGGCATGGCCTATAAAATCATCCGGTATAACGGGCTCCTCCAGCCAATATAAACCACAGGGTGCTAATGCAGTCGCCGCTTTCACGGCTTGGTCGACCGTCCAACGCATGTTGGCATCAGCCATCAGTGGAAAATCCGAACCGACGAATTTGCGCATGGCCAGCACCCGATCGATATCTTGCTCGAGTAAATCACGGCCGACTTTCATCTTAATCGCCCGGAACCCTTGTGCCAGAAACCCTTCGGCCTGAGCAAGCAGCTGATCAAGGGTGAAGTCGAGATCGATACCGCCTGCGTAGGCTTTTACTTCGCGGCTGCCACCACCCAGCATTCGCCACAACGGCTGATCGGCGGTTTTAGCCCGCAGGTCCCACAAAGCGATATCGACAGCGGCCATAGCAAACGCAGCTAGTCCGCCACGGCCCACGAAATGCACATGCCACCACATCTCTTGCCAGAATACTTCGATTGAATCAGAACTTGTCGACAGTATCAGCCCGGCAAGATCCTGTTCGATGAGCGCGGTCACGGCGGCGGCACCAATATTGTTAACCGTATAGGTGTAACCCAGGCCCTCTCGACCCTGGCCATCCGTCAACCGAACGGTAACTAGGCCAAATTGGGTGATCTCGCCATGGGTGGAATCGGACAACGGTATCGCCAGTGGCACTCGGAAATGATCAACGGTTACATTTTCAACCTTGGACATTGCCCCCTGCTTGATCATGACGTTGATTCTCACCCGGACTTTTTCCATTTAACCAACAAGACGAGCGGAATAGATGCAAAAGCCGTGATCGAGAACATATAAAACGCATTGATATAGCCGATCATGGCAGCCTGGCGACCGATCTCACTGCCTAGATGACTCAACCCCTCCGTAGTTGTTGCACTCCATCCGCGACTCGCCCAAGGTAAGTCAAGATTCTGATTGAACGGTGACACACGATCTGTCATTTCGGTATAACGTTGACTACTGGTTCGCATAATGACGGCAACACTGATGGCTATATAGATACTGCTCGCCATGTTACGAATCAGATGATAAATCGCGGTACCTTCATCTAGATACTCATTGTTCAAAGTCGAAAACGTAATTGCTGTAATTGATGACCATAGCAATCCTACGCCAAAACCCTGCACGACCATGGGCCAAAACAGATCGTCCAGCATGACGTTGAGATCCGCCTGTGCCATGTACCACCCGGAAATTCCTTGCGTGGCAAAGCCGACAACCACCATCAAGCGCGGGTCGATCCGGCTCCCGGCTATCATAAATAAAAAGCCAGCCAGCGTACCCAACCCTCTAATCGCCAACACATACCCGATGACTGAATCTGGGTAGCCCCGCAAATTCTGTAGCAGTGTCGGCAACAGCGTGATCGGGGTGAAGTTGAGGAGACCAAAAATAAACATCAGCGACACCCCGATTACAAAATTTCGGTCCTTCAATAACGACGGACGGAGAAACGGTCGATCTGTCGTCGCCACATGCGCAATGAAAATATATAACGCACCGACAGCCAGACAAGTCAGGATAATAATCTCGGCCGAATCAAACCAATCAGCCCGCTGGCCTCGGTCCAGCGTAATCTGCAGGCAGGTCACCGCGACTGACAGCGCCAAGAAGCCCGTCCAGTCAAAACGTACTTTGGCACGAGTGGATGTATCGCGAATGAACACGATCACCGCGATCAACGCCATCAAGGTAAACGGCACGATCATGAAAAACACCCAACGCCAGCTGTAGGTCTCGCTCAGATACCCACCCGCGACTGGCCCAATGATCGGCCCTATGATGACACCCATACCAAAGAACGCCATCGCGCGCCCATACATATGTCTTGGAAAGATTCCCTGGACAATAGCCTGACACACTGGCGCCAAGGGTGCGCCGAAAACCCCTTGCAATACCCGAAACAGGATCAGCGTACCCAAAGAATTGGCAAGGCCACAGGCCAGTGAGGCGATGGCAAAGCCGATGATGGCGTAGATCAACAGACGGCGTCGTCCGAAACGACCCACCAGCCAACCCGTCAAAGGTGTTGCAACCGCCGTGGCGACAATATTGAAGGTCACGACCCATGTGATTTGGTCCTGGGACGCCGACAGTGCACCCTGCATCTGGGGCAAAGATACATTCGCAATGGTGACCGTCATTGCATAGAGAATAGTGACCAGGGTACACGTGCCGAGGATAACGGCGCGCTGGAATGTGACCCCGCGTCCAGGATCAGCAGATGACAAGTCGGCCGGTTGATTCATTGGCACTTAAGGGTCTGTAGTAGGGAGTGTCTGACGGGCAATTATCTCGGGCCAGGTCCAACAGACCAAGAACAAAGCGACCAATCCCTCGGCCGTGCAGATCAGTACGGCATTCTGCACACCCACCCAGTCAGCGAGCAACCCGATGTGCAGAAAGCCCAGTGCACACAACCCAACACACACCGACAGCAACCCCATCATGCGACTGCGCATTTGAGGGGGTGTATTGAGCAGCACCAGTGCAGCCTGCATAGCGGCAAAAATTCCAGCGCCAATGCCCTCCAGGGCCAGAAACGCACCGGAAGGAAGAAACGACCCCAATTGAGAATAAATCAATGCCATTGCCAAGCTGATGCCCAGTCCGAATGTGTACAGGCGCCGATAATGCGCTACGGAGCGTGTCAGGAGTACCAGTAATGCGCCGATGAGTGTTCCGGCGCCTTCAGCGCTCACCAGCAATCCGACCGGCAACGGACTCAACCCCAGCACATCCTTGCCGATAACTGGAATCATGGACACAAACGGGAACGCCCACAGGTTGTAGATCACGGTGATAGCCAGTACCCCGACTAAAACACGATTAGTTTGGAGTACCCTTATGCCATCAGCAAGAAAGTTGAACATGCCGCGATGCTCACGGTGTTGCCGGGCACTGACCGGTTGCGTCACACACGCCAACAACAACGCGCCGGCATAAAGCACAGCACCCACTAGAAATACGCCCTCAAGACCGGCAAATTCCAAAAATATACCCCCCACCAGCGGCCCCAGGAAGCGCGTGGTGGAATTGGTGACCGTGTCAAGACTCATCGCGATGCCGATCTGCGCAGGCCGAACCACCTCACCCAACAAAGTACGTCGGATAGGATTGTCCGTGGTCCAGAACAGTCCGTTTAGAACAACGCTCAGCCCGATTACCCAGAGATTCAGGTAACCACCAAAGGCAAGGAGGGTCAGCATCACCGACGTTCCTAGCATGAACACCAGCGACAGGATCAGAAACACTCGACGATTGACACGCTCGGCAACAACTCCCGTAAAGGCTCCCATCAAAGCCATAGGCAGAAACCGCAATATGATCATAAAGGCGACTTGGAACGGAGATCCTGTCATGTCAAACACCACCACCCCTACGGCCAGAATCTCCAACCAACGCAAAGTATTGCTGGCTGCGCCGATCAGCCAGATCAGTCGAAATTCTCGATTTCTCAGCAGCTCTCTCAAACCGACTGAGCCCTGGTCATTGAATTTTCGATTTTCGTCTACACTCACCTTGGTTTTATCCTCTCTTGTCTCTTCGCCCTGGAGTCAAGGCGAGCACAATCAGGTCGCTGTATTAATTTGTCATAGTGACACTCACCGTGTTAGCGTTTGACCATCAACAAACTAACGTGGACTTTCAACATGACTCAGATTGAACGTTTTCTGCTGGATGACCAGCCTCCACCGGTCAGCCATTATTGCCATGTTGTCAAGGCCGGCAACCGGGTCTGGCTGTCGGGCACAGTTGGCATGCGGCCAGATGGCTCAGCACCGGACGATGTTGTGGATCAATTCAGAATCGCCATGTCCAATCTCGACGGCGCCCTGACAGCGGCCGGCGGCCGACCTGAGCATATCGTAAAAGTCACAGTCTTCCTCACGGACATCAATGACCGAGTCCTGATTAATCCAATTCGACAGAAATATTTTGGGGAACATCGCCCTGCCTCAACGTTGGTTGAAGTCTCTGCTCTGGTGACACCACAATTGAAAGTTGAAATCGAAGCCGAAGCCGTTATTGACTAGAACTTGGCTAGTCGACTACATCTAGAATCGGATCACCTCAGTCTGAGATCGTTTTCTTATCCTTCGAATCTACCGTAACTGAATTTCACAATCTGAATCATGACATCAAACAGCCCACCAGAGTTGTCGCTTCTCGCGCAATGGGATACACCGACCATCTGCAACGCCCTTGAATTGATTGTCCCGGACCGTCGTGGACATGGATTCACTGTCGAGCAGGCTGTCTGCCTCGACCCGGCACTAAAGCCCATTGTGGGCTATGCCCGCACAGCGCGCTGTGCCACGCGAACACCACCACAGGAAAGTGCACAGGAACTGGCCGACCGGCGGTTGGCCTACTATGAATACGTAGCCGATGCGCCTCATCCCACGGTGGCAGTGGTGCAGGATTTTGAAACCGATCCCGGCGCTGGTGCGTTCTGGGGGGAAGTTCAAACCAATATCCATAAAGGACTCGGCTGCCTGGGTGCCGTGACCAGCAGTGCTATGCGCGACCTGGATGACTGCGCCCCTGGATTTCAAATCCTGGCGCGCAAGGTGGTGCCGAGCCATATTTACAACCGGGTCATCGATTTTGGGATACAGGTCGAAGTCCTCGGTATGGTCGTCAACCATAACGATATCATCCACGCGGACCGCCACGGTGCAGTGGTCATCCCAGGTGATGCGGTCGAACAACTGGCTGCGGCCGTTGACCTGATGATCAGGAAAGAAGCGGTACAACTGGACGCTGCACGAGACCCATCTTTTAATATTGAGATGCTGCGGGCAGCCCTCGCTAAATCTGCACAAGTCAAATGATTTACACAGCATGAAGGTTCTTGTCGTCGGCCAGATTCATCAGGACGGCATTAACCTGCTCCAAGCTCGGGCCGACTTGACGATCAAGATCACTGAAGCACACAACGAGTCCGATCTTGTAAAGCTGGTGGCCGATGCCGATGCCATACTGGTCCGTTCCGCACCGATAACCTCCCTCGTCATCGACAGTGCACCAAACTTAAAGGTGGTATCCCGCCATGGTGTGGGATTCAATTCTGTGGATGTAGAAGCGCTTACTGCACGGAGAATACCGTTGACCATTGCGGTGGGGGGTAATGCAGTTTCAGTCGCCGAACATACCCTGTATCTCATCCTGGCATTGGCTAAGCAGGGCCAACGCTATGACACTGCGGCACGTCAGGGTGATTTCAATTTCAGGAACGCACCTATTGCGCGCGAGATCGAGACATCTCAGCTACTGGTTATTGGATTCGGCCGTATCGGGACACAAGTCACTCGTCGTGCACTTGCTTTTGGTATGGTCGTACACGTTTATGATCCTTATGTCCCTGACCGCGCAATACAAGATCAAGCAGCCCAGGTCGTTCGCAATCTCCACGACGCCCTACCTCAAATGGACGTCGTGTCAGTCCACTGTCCTCTCAATGAAAAAACCAAAAATCTAATCGGTAACCATGAACTTAGCCTCATGAAACCAAACGCACTGCTGATAAACACAGCGCGCGGCGGTATCGTCGACGAGGCCGCGTTACACGACACCCTCACCCAGGGAGGCATCGCAGGTGCGGGGATCGACGTTTTTGTGACCGAACCAACAAATCCATCTCTTAACTTGCTAGAACTAGAAAACGTCGTGGTCAGTCCCCACTGTGCAGGCATAACGGTCGAGTCCTCGGCCCGCACCGCCTGGATTGCGGCACAAAATATTCTAGACGGGCTGGATTCCAGATTGGACGAAGCCTTTGTTGTCAATCGGGAAGTTCTGAATAACTGAACCATATACGCTGCAAGCTTGCCTGGATCGATATTTGATGGTAGCGTGCCGCTGTGGAGGCTGAAGGAATGCCTCTAGAGCGGTAAACAAGAACAAGGGGAGGAGCCTATAGCACCATCTTTTCGTCTTGAACCTGTTTACCTTCCAAGCGTTGAACTGACGCGCCTTACTCTGCGTGCCTAGTCATTAGGCCGCTAACCAGGTGCTCAGAATTAGGCGTTAAACAGTACAGGAGGAGCATTGATGAAAATCAGCAAAACTCTCGCTATCTGCGCATTTGCATTTTCAGTCGCACTGGTTGGTACCAGCGCACAGGCTGCAAAAGTCAAATGGAAGATGCACAGTGCCTGGGGTAGCCAGGTACCACACTTGGGTTGGGAAGCCGTACGATTTGCCGAAGATATCGGCAAACTCTCCGACGGTCAATTCACCGTTAAGTTCTTTGAGCCAGGCGCTTTGATTCCTGCTAACGAAGGCTTTGATGCAACGTCCAAAGGCTCCGTGGATATGGCTTGGTCGACAGCCGGTTATGATGTTGGTAAATACCCCGCTCTTGCTTACTTTACCGCGGTCCCGTTCGGTCCAACCTTGGGCGAATATATGGCTTGGATTTGGCACCACGGTGGTGCGGAGATCCGTGACCGCATCTACGAAAAGCACAACATCAAGACCATGCATTGTCTGGCTATCGGACCTGAGACATCAGGCTGGTTCAAGAACGAGATTACTGATCTTGAGCAATTACGTGGCCTGAAGATGCGCTTTTTCGGTCTGGGTGCACGCGTTATGCAGAAACTCGGCGTCTCCACCCAGCTATTGGCGGGCGGCGACATCTTTCCCGCGCTTGAAAAGGGCGTGATCGATGCCACCGAGTTCTCGATGCCTGCAATGGACATCAAGTACGGCTTCTATCAGATTGCCAAAAATAACTACTTCCCAGGTTGGCACCAGCAGGTTTCTATCGGCGTGTTGGAAATCAACATGGACAAGTGGAATTCGCTGTCTGCCCAGAACAAGATGATCCTCGAAACCGCCTGCCGATCCAGTCTGGTCCGCGTATATGTGGAAACTGAAGCGGTCAACCCCGGCGCCATGGCCGAGATGGGTGAGAAGTATGGTGTAATCACACGTCGATGGCGCGATGACCAGATTGCCGTGTTTGAGCAAGCTTGGGTGGATGTGGTCGCCGAAGATTCAGCCAAAGATCCACTGTTCGCAGAGGTGACCGAGAGCTATAGCAAATGGCGTAAGATTTACTCCAAGTGGGGCGCCGCACAAGCTCTGAAACCGACCTATCTTGACTAAACGATAAGTTTTTGTTGTTGTTATAGTGAGTCATTAAGTTGTGCAGACTGGGGCCAGAATTCTGGCCCCAGTCGTTATTTTGTTAATTATCTAACCGCAGTCGGAGTCAAGGCATGGAAGGCATCCAAAAAGGTATCGCTCAACATTGGGGAAAGGCTTTCGTTGCCTTGATAGTGCTGGCCATTATCGTGGCCTATACCTCAATCAGCAGTATGGATGAGGAAGCCAGCGATTTAGTGCTGGAATTTTTTCAGGACTATTTGCCACTCTGCATGTTCGTGACTCTTGCCTTTTTGCTTTTTTCCGGATTTCCCGTCGCATTCATACTCGGGGGCCTCGCTTTCCTGTACGGCATGCTCGGTTATTACCTCGATATGTTTTCATTGATCGAGTTTTTCAATTTCTTGCCTCGAATCTGGTTCCAAGGCGCCGAAAATCTGGTACTGGTTGCGATACCTGCTTTCGTTTTTATGGGCGTCATGATGGAACGAAGCGGCGTCGCCAATGATCTTTTGTACTGTGTGCAGGTACTACTTAAGAACGTTGCGGGATCCTTGGCACTCGCCGTGATCGTGATGGGTACAGTATTAGCCGCGATGACCGGCATTATCGGCGCGTCGGTGACGATGATGACCGCGCTCGCCCTGCCTACGATGATCAAACAAGGCTACAAGAACTCTCTTTCCTGCGGCTGCATTGCAGCTTCCGGCACGCTGGGCATCCTAATTCCGCCCAGCATCATGTTGATCATCATGGCGGACCTCATGGCGGTCTCTGTTGGCAACATGTTTATGGCCGCTTTAGTCCCAGGACTGGTGCTGGCCTTCTTCTATTTATTGTTCGTCGCAATTTACGCCAAGGTGAGACCAAAAGTGGCGCCCAACTTGCCGGCGGAACTGTTGCATGTACCCAGAAACAAATATCCAGGAATGATATTTAAGAGCTTTCTGCCACCGGTGCTGCTAATTTTTATGATCAAAGGTTCTATTCTATTTGGCATCGCTGCACCCAGCGAAGCCGGTGCTGTAGGTGCGTTCGGTACTATTTTGTTAGCTGCAGGTAATCGCCGACTGACCATGGGGCTTCTCACTGAGGTCTGCCATACATCAGCGCGCACGATCGCCATGATTTTCTTCATTATCATCAGTGCAACGTGTTTCGCCTACGTCTATCGGTCACTGGGCGGCGATGACATCGTCGAACATCTAATTCTTGAAGCCGGGCTGACATCCTGGCAGTTGTTAATACTTCTGATGGTGATTACATTTTTTCTCGGCTTCTTCCTCGACTGGATTGAAATCACTCTGATCGTGCTACCAGTTTTTGCCCCGCTCGTCGCGAGCCTAGATTTTGGCGACCATATAGCTTCCAAGGACATCGTCTTCTGGTTCCTGACGCTAATGGCCATCAACCTCCAGACCTCATTTCTCACACCGCCATTTGGCTTCGCCTTGTTCTACCTAAAGGGCATCGCACCTAAAGAAGTCAAGATCCAGGAAATCTATAAGGGCATCATCCCATTTGTGCTGCTACAACTGTGCGGCCTCATCCTCGTGATGTGGAAACCGAACGTGTCTTTGTGGCTGATGAAAGCAGCCTACGACTACTAGATTGATATCTACAATAATTTGCCGGAGATACTGTAAGTGAGTCAAACCACAACCACCGCTCTAGAGCCCCAAGCACTCCGCCGGTTATCAACCGCTGAGCTACCGGCCATGCTGAGGCTCAGCGATTTACTGCGCCGGTTCGTTGATCGGGTCGGCCGGTTTGGCTCCTGGTTCGCCTTGCCGATGATATTAATTACCGTATTGGATCTGACTATACGAAAAACAAAATTTATCAGGATTCAGGGCGATCCTTGGCAGATTTGGCTCAGAGAAAATGTCAGCCCGGTTTTTGACTCGACACTGTTGCAGGAACTAGAGTGGCATTCACATACCGCGCTGTTTGCACTCGTATTGGGGTTTGGCTACGTTTGGAATACCCATGTCCGCGTAGACCTGGTGAGGGAGAACCTTAACTTTCGTAAGAAAGCCTGGTTGGAGCTCATTGGTATAACTATATTCTTGGTGCCGTTCACCTGTATCATTATTTATTTTGCCGTTATGTATTCCTATGACTCATGGGCATTTAATAGACCCGAAGGATGCGCCTGGTGGCAGTGCGGAGAGATTTCAGCTTCACTGGTCGGTCTGTCACACCGCTGGATGATCAAAGGCGTTTTGGTCATCGGACTCGTGGTGGCTCTGTTGGCCGGAATCGCCGTGTGGCTGCAAGTTGCGATCGCTCTTTTCGGCCCACGACACTGGCGATTTAATCTGATGACCATCGAATGGCCCGAAGACACCGGAGGAATTGTTGAAGGTAAAGAACGCGTGGATCTCGAAACAGCTGAAGATCAACTCGAACTTCAGGCCCGCCGTATGCGGGAACGGGTCGAAGCCGAAAACCAACAACGGGAATAACCTGTACATCCCTCTGTCCTACTAGTATCGAGAGTAGACACCGCCGTGCTCGACTGGGAAAACCTTTTTAAGCGCTACGTCTGGGATGACCGGACGACACCGTATCTAGTTCCCCTATCCCGGCTTAACCGCTACCAGGCAGACAATGAGATCCTGGCCTACTGCCTATTTCTAGGAGTGCTCTTTGGAATTATCGGCTTAACGGCCATGAGCGGAGCCACGCTGCACGGACGTTCACCCATTATCGCGGTGTATGGCATTACAGTGGTCTTTGCGGCAATAGCGTTCGGTATTGCTAAACACTATTTTGCGGCGCTTTATTTAAGCGCTACACCGTTGGCCGGGCTGGTGTACCTTCTGATTTATGGATTTCGTTCCGATCGATATATTGTAGATACCTTACTCGTTGGACTGGGCGTTCTCCTCCTACTGTGGTATTCATTACGCGTCATCGCACTGGCCCGTATTTACCCAAGTCTACGTAAGCCTGAAAACGAGGAACAACCGCGACGCAGATTGTTTAAAAGATGAGCGTCTTTACAGACCATCGAAACTATATTCCCGGTCGCCTGCTGTTCCCCAAGCACCTACTGATCTATGTGTCACTCACTCTGTTAATGTTGATTGCTGAACTGATTGGTGGAAACTGGTGGCACTTCTGGCCGATGATTGCCTGGGCGGTGCTGCTTGCGATTCACTACTTCATCGCAAGTGCGCTCGCGATTGATGAAGACTGGGCCGCGGAAAGAGCGACAGACGTCAGAACACGCAGTTCCGATTTTGGTCATATCTACGATATCGATAAACGTTTCGAACAGGGTCACGACAGCGTCACCCACCCCGAAGAACGAAAGCACTGAGCATTGAAGTTTTTAGACGCCCATCACCATTTCTGGGACATAAGCTCCAATTACCATCCTTGGCTGTGTGATGAGCCACAAATTCCGTTCCGCTACGGCAACTACGCTGCGATCCGGACAAATTATTTACCTAATGATTATGAGGATGACGCCGTAGCAGTCGAAATCATAGGGTCAGTCCATGTTGAGGCTGAGTGGAATCCCGAAGATCCAGTCGGGGAGACCCGTTGGCTAACTGACATCACCCAAACTTGTGAACACCCCGTTGTCTTTGTCGTAAAAGCATGTCTCGATCAGGACAATATCGAAGAAGTCCTAGCGGACCATTCCGCCTTTCCGCAGGTCCGTGGCATTCGGCAAAAACCAACCGCAACGGAACAAAACGCGCTTAGGTCGCGGGGTTTGCCCGGTTCGATGGATGATCCCAACTGGCGGGACGGTTATGCCAAGCTAGAACGCTTGGGGTATTCATTCGACTTGCAGATCCCCTATTGGCACCTCGACCAAGCCACTGACTTAGCAGCTGATTTTCCCGAGACCACCCTGGTGATCAATCACACTGGTCTACCATCGGATCGGAGTGACCTAGGGTTCTCGGCCTGGTCTAACGCGATTGAGCAGGTGGCTCAAAAACCCAATGTCATGATCAAGATATCAGGTCTGGGTCAGACCAACCAACCCTGGACCGTTGAATCAAACCGCAACATAGTACTCAGAGCTCTCGATATTTTTGGACCAGATCGTTGCATGTTTGCCAGTAACTTTCCGGTTGACCGTCTGTGTGGTGATCTGGATGCCATTCTGCTTGGATTCCGTGCGATAGTTAACACTCTGACCGAAACCACGGTTGACGCTCTCTTTCATGGGAACGCTGCCCGAATCTACCGCTTCAGCTTATGAAAACGATTGTCAGCTATATCCTGTTTGCAGGCATCGCTTTCGGGGTAATGTTTATTGCCGCTATACCCTGGCCATCGACGGTTTATATCCTGTTCGGTGGATGTGAATCATCCGCCCAGTACGTTGCCGGGGAATGTAGTGTAAACACCTACAACTGGGACTGGTGCGTGACAGAAACGTCTATGAAAAAAATGCGGCAGTCTGACTGTACCGCTCACAATGGACAGATCTACTCCAACCGCAAAACAGCTGAACGGGCTTATAGTCGGCTACGGTCTGCCAGCAAATGAGCGTAATACTGACCGCACCCGTACCGAATTCTCCAAATCAAGAATATTAATCCCCAATGACACGTTACGCACAGCCAGCTATTAGCGGGAGTAACCCTCATGACATTAGCCGATGAACTTGCCTATACCACCTTGTCCTCACTTAGCTTGCGTATCCGTCGACGTGAGCTCTCCCCTGTTGAGGTTGTCGATGCGTTCATAGAACGAATCAGTGCCCGTAACCCGGCTGTTAACGCTTTTGTTTGTGAGGAC
>Ga0208391_1000069_pt1 | contig 48130 bp, 42 predicted proteins | sample Knorr_S23_td_Bot_FD_185612 | JGI IMG/M metagenome (GOLD analysis project Ga0208391, IMG submission 185612) | Marine microbial communities from Southern Atlantic Ocean transect - Knorr_S23_td_Bottom_ad_3770_LV_A (SPAdes) (version 2) | ecosystem: Environmental > Aquatic > Marine > Oceanic | place... | reverse complement strand
TTATTTTTTATACATACCTTTTGCATCTTGAATTAAAATGAATTGGTGCTAGCATAATAGGTGAACAACGCAAGGAGGTTTTGAGTATGAGTCCACCAACTTTGGATCGGGTGGTGTCCACAACCAAACACAGTTCTTTAAATAATTAAGCAGACCTTTTTAAAAGGTTTCCAATTAGGCAAATAAGCCGAAATATAACCCCATGAACATATTGTTGCATGGGGTTTTTCTATAAACAACGAGGAATATTAAGATAAATTATAGATACTCTCTTTTTGAGATAGACGATATAATCTTTATAAATCATGAATAAATATTTAAAATATGGACAAGGTGAAATAAAAATAAATACATCAGATCAGAAGATGTACGAAATCACTGATGATGTTAACGCTTGGATAAAGAAAGAGGAAATTAGTGGTGGACAGTTAACTATATTTATCAAACATACCTCAGCCTCTCTTTGCATTCAAGAAAACGCAAGCAGGGATGTTCTAGAAGATATCGATAATTTTTTAAAAAAACTTGTTCCAGAAAATCCTACCTTGTATAGACACAACATTGAAGGCAAAGATGATATGCCTGCCCACATTAAAAGTATGCTCACCCAAACATCTTTAACAGTTCCTGTGAGAGATAAAAAAATGAATCTAGGCACTTGGCAGGGAATTTTTTTGCTGGAACACCGCATTAATTCTATACAACGAAAAATAAATCTTACATTAATAGGAGAATAACAAATTATATTTTATTAACTTATCCAGTGTCAAATCAAATTAGTTTAAATTTAACCAATTTGTTTTCTCTTTAGTAATTGTTATATCAAGGCTTGGAAGACTGGTATCTATCTCATCTATTTTTCTTGGGCCTATTAAAGCGAAGGATGGAAAAGATTGATTAAGGGGCCATGCGCCCGCGATATTTTGCGTAGTGACGTCAAGTTCACTCGCAAATTTATTTGCCCTATTGCGTCTTTCCCTATTATCCTCACTGTCAAAACAACTTAAAGGACCACTGCTGTGTTCACCTGGCTTCCTCCAGGATGACTCTTCTGCGGTAATCCTGTCCTCTATCGCCTGACAAATTGCAGGTGGCAAAAAATATCCCCTTCCCTGGCTCGACCATGATAAGTGCGCTGTTTGGGTTTCTTCTAAATATTTTAAAATATTTTTATCATTGGAAGAAATGCATCCATCCCACAAGGGCTGAATCATTTTTGATAATGCCAGGTTATTGTTAAGAATACTCATAGGTTGGTTGTTTTTTTTATTAGCCCAGTTATTGGCATCTTTGAATCTATTTAAGGTCCAATTGGACCCGCCAAATATTTTAATTCGTCCTTTATCTTTTTCCTTATTTAATGCATCTATGAATTCATCAACAGGAACATCAATATTATCACGGTGCATTATGTAAATATCAGCACAGTCTATTTTAAGTCTTTCCAGTGACTCAGTTAATTGATCGGAAACGCCCTGAGGATTGCAGTTTGGGGTATGCGCTCCTTTGGCTATTATAACGAGACTCTCTCTGTTATTCCTTTTCGTGTGCCACTCACCCAGTAATTTTTCCATCAGGCCGCCACCATAAATGTGAGCATTATCAAAGGCGTTGCCTCCCACTTTTATCCAATGATCCCATAATTCAGCTGCAGAATCATACTCAGTCTGATTGTCATTGCCCAGAATGAGTTTGGATATTTTTTTTTCCAAGCCTTGAATGGTATTGTACTTCATTTTATGAATCCTGGGGAAGCGAGTATCCTATGATTTTTCTCCACTTATCCAGGGTTTTCAAATTCCCTAAAGTATCCTCCCATGTCATCGCAGGATATGGAGCCTCTGTTTTTTCCTTAAGTATAGTTTGGCTGGAAAGCTCTGCTTCAAAGAAAAATAAATGTTCGGGTCCTTTAAAATCAATGATCTCCGTTTGGTCGTTAGAGCTTATTTTAAACGTTGAGTGATACGGACCACCTTCCCTGCCGGGAGCCCATGGTTGATTAAGTTCAATGGTGCCTTTTGTGCCTGTGATAATTGCATTATTTTTCATTTCTTTCCTGATCGCCGTTGACGCTTCGGCGATAATGCCATTCTCAAACTCAAGAGTGGCATGTGATATTTCATCAACTCCCGTCTCTCCTATTGTCGCTGTTCCGGTTATCGACTTTGGGTTGATGAATTTTTTACCCAAAGCTGCACCGGCAACCATACGCGAAAATGAAATAGGGTACACACCGACATCCAAAATGGCCCCACCTGCAAGATCTGTTCTAAATAAACGTGATTCTGGAACGGTTTTGCCCATATCATAACCAAATGATGATTTAATGTTCTTTACTTCACCTATTTTTTTTTCTTTTATGAAATTTGCTAAAGCTGGAATTTGAGGATGGCAACGATACATGAAGCCTTCCATATAAAAAACCCCCGCTTGCCTTACCGCCTCAATTACTTGTTGTCCTTCCCTAAAATTTACTGCACCTGGTTTCTCGCACAGGACGTGTTTTCCTTTTCCAGCAGCCTTAATTGTCCACTCTGCATGCAGCGTATGGGGGGTAGAGATATAAACAGCATCAATGTTTTCGGAATTTAACAAATCATCATAAGATGAGAAACGCAATGCAGCATCAATATTATATTTATCGCCAAAACTTTCTCTGCGTTCATTATTCTTACTTGCTATTGCAGTTAATTGACCGGAAAAGGATTCTTTCAATCCATCAGCAAAATTATTTGCAATATTTCCAGGACCAATGATGCCCCAACTAATTAATGACATAAAAAATTATTGAATATTAAGTTTATCTAGATCTTCTGTCCATCTCGCTGATGTAGATAAGCTATTCATTTTAGCCCTATGGTTGAATATTTTTTGTATATTCAAGATATCTTCTTGATTCTTTCCCCAATGTTTTAACGCACTTTGTTGCAGAGCCCTGCCATAAGAAAAGGTCATTGCAAAATTCGTATCGTTAATTTTATTAATTTCATTTAAATTTTGTGTTGCTTCGATTTCTGTTTGACCGCCTGACAAAAAGGCTATTCCGGGAACTTCGCTTGGTACATTTTCCTTTAAGCATTTAAGGGTCAATTTAGCAATTTCTTCAGTGCTGCTTTTGTTTTTTAATTTATTTCCGGGCAAAATCATATTGGGTTTCAGTATCGTTCCATTTAAATTTACATTATGCAATTTTAATTCCTTGTAACATTCCTTTAACACTTTAGCGGTTACTTCATAACACTTGTTGATGTCATGATCGCCTTCCATTAATACTTCCGGCTCCACAATGGGAACCATGTTTGCTTCCTGGACTAAAGCCGCGTATCTAGCCAAGGCATGCGCATTTGACTTGATTGCTAATTCAGATGGATATTTTTCAGAAATATTATATACGGCCCTCCACTTTGTAAATCTTGCTCCCAATTCATAATATTCAGCCAATCTTTCTCTGAGCCCATCCAACCCTTCTGTAACTTTTTCTTCCGGAGAACCAGCTAGAACTTTGGCACCAGTATCTAGCTTTATTCCAACAACTGCTCCACTTTGAATAATCAATTCAGGTATACTTTTACCTGATTTTGTAGTTTGCCTTATTGTTTCATCAAATAAAATTACTCCACCAATAAAATTTTCCATTCCATTGGAAGAAAATAATGTTTCTCTGAAATTTAACCTATTTTCTGGATTTGATATTACATTTACAGAATCCAATCGCTTTGTCATTGATCCTGTGCTTTCATCAGCCGCTAAAATACCTTTTCCATTTGAAACAATTTTTAATGCGATCTGATGTAATTCTGGCATTTTATATTTACAAAAATTAAATTCTTCTAATGCATATGTATTTTAATACAAGCGATTCTTAAAAAATTATCCCTTAACTGCACCAAAAGTTAATCCCTGAATAAAATGTTTTTGCATTGTAAAAAACATGATGACAGGCGGAAGCGCTGCTATTACAGATCCCGCAGAAACGATATTCCACGAAGACATGAATTGTCCCTGTAAAGTTTGTAATCCTAGTGTTATAGGTTTAGTCGCTTCGCTTTGCGTTAATATTAGACACCAAAAATAATCATTCCAAATAAAAGTAAACTCAAGAACTGCCAGGGCTGCTATTGCTGGAAAAGTTAAAGGTATGATGATTTTTCTGTAAATTGTCCATTCAGTTGCGCCGTCTACTCTTGCTGATTCTATTAACTCAAATGGCAATTCTCTAATAAAATTTCTTAAAAAGAAAGTACAAAAACCAGTTTGAAAGGCGATATGAAAGATGATTAAACCCCAATAGGTATCATACATTCCTAAATTTATTGTGAGATGTCTTACCGGAATCATCAGTATCTGAAATGGTATAAAGTTTCCTGCAATAAACATAGCAAAAATTAAAAAGTTTAATTTAAATCGATGTACAGCCAAAGTATAACCTGTCATGGAACTTAAAATAATTGTTCCTAAAACTGTAGGAAGAGTAATAACAAGACTGTTAAAAAAGTACTGGGCTAAATTGCCCAATTTAAAAACGGTGCCATAATTTTCAATTACGGCAAATTCTGTTGGAATAGTCCAATAATTAGCCTTCAAAATATCTTCAGTGGTACGAATGGAAGTCATCATTACAGCAAGCAAAGGCAGTAACCAAAGTATAAGAGTAAAAATAAGTAGTACTTTGTATGTAATGTTGATTTTAAGAGATACTTTTTGAATGGGTGTCGGAAACATTATTTTGCCCCTCTTTCATTTTTGTATAAATTATACAAAAAATACGCAATGTAGATATCCATTAGCAAAAACAATATTGTTGCAACCGCGGCTCCATATCCCATTCGAAAATTAAACAGCGCTTCCTCATACATTTTATAGGCAAGTACTTTAGTACTGCCCCAAGGCCCTCCAGCTGTCATGATGGCTATTAAATCAAAACTTCTAAGTGCGCCAACAATGGTTATTACAACTGCTATCAAAGTGGCCGGTTTTAATTGCGGAAGAACAATGTGCCAAAGCATCTTAAATCCAGATGCCCCGTCAATTCTTCCCGCTTCAATCATCTCACGATTAATGCCAGTCAAGCCCGTTATGTATATGATCATGGTATAAGCAATAGACGGCCAAAAAGAAGCGAATATAATTCCGTAAGTTGCGTAGATCTCATCAGACAGGATAGGAATGGGTTTAAGTCCAAGACCGCTAAAAGCTTGCCCAAGAAGACCATATTTTGGATTATAAAACCAAGCAAATATAAGGCCAACAACGACCAAATTGATTACAAATGGAAAATAAAAAAAAGACTTGATAAATCGCATTCCCTTGAAATTTTGATTTAAAAAAAGTGCTAGTGCTAAACCTAGAGGAATAACTAAAAGACTGAGTATTAGCCATCTCACATTATTAAAAAAAGCTACATAAAAATCTTCATCTTGAAATAAAACAATGTAATTTCCAAACCCAACCCATTTCCAATTTTTAGGCGTACCGTCATCTTTTAGGGTATCTTTTGGCATTCCATTCCATTCATGAAAGCTTACCCAGATAGAATCAATGATTGGATAAATTACATAAATTAAAAATAATATTAACCCTGGAGCCAAGAAATAAAATGGTGCAAATTTTAATTGATTTCTTTGCCAGAATGTCATTTTTTTGGATAAAAATTGAGGCGGAATTTGATTTCCGCCTCAAGTAAAAAATTATAACGGACCGTGAATACGTTCTCTTTCTTTTTCTATTCGTGCTCTTATTTTACCTTCACGATCAGGTTTAACCATAAATTCTTGGAAACCTTCCATACCCGCTTTTGCCATATCAGGATTTGCATCGCGATCATAGAATTGAGCTAAGCCGTCAGCCGCATTCAACATTGCAAAACCCATTTTTTGGAATCGATCTGTTGGTGCATCTGCCAAAGAATTAGGGCTTAACATACCGGCCATTTTTGCCCAATTTGTAGCGGCTGCTGGATCAGACATGAACGCAAGGAATTTTTTTGCATCTTCCACATTCTTGGCGCCACTTGGTATATGCATTGTATCCGTTGGGGCATCCTCAAAGGTACCAATACCTTCGACTATCGGTGGAAATTGGAAGAAATCCATTTTGTCTACAACACCAGCGGATTCTAACGCAGGTACGTAAAAGTTACCAATCAGATACATGGCTGCCTCACCATTAATTTGGGGGGCTTGAGCTTCTTGCCAAGAATAAGTTGCGTGGTCTTCCAAGAAATAACCAGGATCGATTAATTCTCTCCAAGCATCAAATACTGCATCTAAAGATGAATCTTCATAACTTATTTTACCAGCAGTAAGATCCATGTGGTGTTCATATCCATTCACTCTTAAATTGAGATAATCAAACCAGCCACCCGCAGTCCAAAGATATTTTGTTCCAATAGTAATTGGTGTAATGCCATTTTTCTTTAGCATTGCGCATACCCATTTAAACTCATCCCAATCTTGAGGAACGTTCAATCCCAGATTATCAAAAATGTCTTTTCTGTAATAAACGCCCCATTGGTAATAACCCCAAGGAACGCCATACTGTTTCCCATCAACAGTCAATGATGCTTTTGAAGATGACATTATGTTATTAAGGTCAGCATCAGCCCAAACATCACTCACGTCCATGAACAAGTCTTGGTCGACAAAGAATTTCATTCTGTTGCCAGCAAACCAAATGGCTACATCCGGCGCTTCCGCAACCAAGAAATTTCTGATAGCTGTTTTATATGCTTCATGCTCAGTTAAATTTACTTGCACATCAATATCAGGGTGTGCCGCTTCAAATGCCGCTACATAAGCATTAAATGCCGCTTCTGATGATTCGCCAGATTGGTTAGAGTTTACAACCAATGTACCTGCCGAAGAAATTGATGAAGCAAATATTGTACTTAAAATAACTAAATATTTTAGTATTCTCATTTTTCCTCCATAGTATTTTTTATACTTTTAAATAGTAATACAATTTAGTAAAACGTTTTACTTAACTCTTGTCAAGCTTAATTTTATCCGGACGTAAATCAATTGAGGTTTTTTTTATAAATCGTGGTTAGTGGTGGACAGATTAATGAAAAAATTTTTTAATTTAGTCTTTTACCTTTTTTTTCATCAAAAATATGAACGTTATCAACATTGATGGAGATATTTATATTTTCACCAATGCCCAATTTAGTATTACCACTTTCTTTGTAACAAATAGATTCCCCATTTTTGTCTCTTCCGTAAATGATGCTATCAGAACCAAGTTTTTCAATTATGTCTATATTTAAACTTATTTCACCATCTTCTTTTATTTCCAAATCATCTGCTCGAAAGCCTAAGGCAACATTTGCATTATCAATATTTAAATCTATATTTAACTTAAGGCCCTTTGATTCAAAATTATTATTTTTAATTGTTCCATTGATAAAGTTCATTTGAGGGCTTCCGATAAACTCCGCAACAAACTTGCTCTTGGGTTTTTCATAAACTTCTATCGGGGTTCCAATCTGTTCAATTACACCTTCATTAATTACAGCCATTCTGTCACCTAGTGTCATAGCTTCCACTTGATCGTGAGTAACAAAAACACTTGTAACATTCATGCTTTGTTGTAATTTTTTAATTTCAATTCTTACCTGACCTCTTAATTTTGCATCAAGATTAGAAAGAGGTTCGTCAAATAAGAATACCTTCGGGTTTCTCACTATTGCTCTTCCCATAGCTACTCTTTGTCTTTGTCCTCCAGAAAGTTGGGCTGGCTTTCTTTGAAGATACTCTTTTATTTCTAGCAGTTCAGCAACTTCATTGACTTTTTTATTAATGATTTCTTTCGATTCACCTTTATTTTTTAAACCATATGATAAGTTTTTATATACGTTCATATGCGGGTATAGAGCGTAGTTTTGAAAAACCATAGCTATATCCCTATCAGATGGATCAATTTTATTAATAGTTTTTCCATCAAGATCAATTTCGCCTTCAGTTATATCTTCAAGACCCGCTATCATTCTAAGCAATGTTGATTTGCCGCAACCACTTGGTCCCACAAAAACCATGAACTCACCGTGTTCAATATTCAAAGAAGTTTCGTTTATCGCTTTAGTTCCGTTAGGATATACTTTTGTTACTTTTTTTAATTCTAAAAAACTCATTTATTTCTCTGTTTGAATTAATCCTTGTATAAACCACCTTTGTAAAAAAACCACTACAAGAATTGGGGGTATCATTGATAAAATAATATAGGCAAATCTCTCAGCAACTCTTGGTAAATTTCCACCTTCATAAGATTCCTGAAAGATTATTTTCATTCCCATTACAACGGTCCAATATTTATCATCTGTTGTCATAATCAAAGGCCACAAGTATTGGCTATAACCATAGACAAACATGAAAATAAACATTGCTGCCATCATTGTTTTGGATAAGGGTACCAAAAAATCTATGAAAAATTTCCAGCTGTTTGCGCCGTCTAACTTTGCGGCTTCCAAGAGTTCATCGGGGATGGATTTGTAAAACTGCCTGAAGAAAAATGTAGCCGTGGCGGACGCAACTAATGGGAGAATCAAGCCAGTGTAAGTGTTTGTTAAATGTAGATCAGATACAACTTGATAGCTTGGAAGAATTCTTACTTCCAATGGAACTAACAGCGTTATAAATATTAGCCAAAAAAGAGGTACGGCAAGTTTAAACCTAAAGTATACAATTGCATACGCGGACATGGATGAAATAATTACTTTTATGCTCGCAATTCCAAAAGCCATGATGAAACTATTGATGAACATTTTCGTAGCGGTAATCTCCTGGGAAAAACCGCCTTTTTGATTTAAAACTTCATTATAATTTTTGACTAATTGGTCTCCAAGACCCCATTTCATTCCTTCTTTTAAAATGGTTACATTTTCGTGTGTTGAACTGGCAAAAGCAATCCAAATTGGAACTACCATCAATAATACCCCTAGAAAGAGGACTGTATGCGCAGAAAATTGAGCTATTTTTTTATTCATTTTGTTTGAAATAATCCTTGAATAAACCAGCGCTGTAAAAAAACCACAACCAATACTGGAGGTATAATTGATAATATGATGTAGGCAAATCTCTCCACTGTACTTGCCATAAAGATAATTTTCATTCCCATTACGACGGTCCAATATTTTTCAGAAGTAGTCATAATCAAAGGCCATAAGTATTGATTGTAACCATATACAAACATGAAAATGAACATTGCTGCCATCATTGTTTTTGATAACGGGATCAAAAAATCTATGAAAAATTTCCAACTGTTTGCGCCGTCTAACTTTGCTGCTTCCAGGAGTTCATCAGGGACAGATTTGTAAAATTGCCTGAAGAAAAAAGTAGCTATGGCTGATGCAGATAGTGGTAAAATCAATCCACTGTAAGTATTTATTAAATGTAGATCTGAAACTACCTGGTAACTCGGTAATATCCTTAACTCGAGAGGCACAAGAAGGGTAATGAAGATTAACCAAAAAAGAGGTACAGCAAGTTTAAACCTAAAGTATACAATTGCATATGCCGACATTAATGAAGTAGTTACTGTAAGAGTTGCAATTCCTAAAGCCATTATAAAACTATTAAGAAACAATTTTGTAGCTGTAATCTCCTGGGAAAAGCCGCCTTTTTGGTTTAAAACTTCGTCATAATTTTTTATCAATTGATCGCCTAAACCCCACTTCATTCCATCAGATAGAATTGTGATATTGTCATGAGTAGAACTAGCAAAGATAATCCAGATTGGAACAACCATTAGAAGCATCCCGGCAATCAAAATAAAGTGAGATAATAATTGAGAAATTGTTCTGCTCATTAATTATAATGGATCCTTCCTTCAATGAATCTAAATTGAAAAACTGTAATTACTAAAACAATCAACATCATAACGATTGATTGGGCGCCAGCACTTCCAAGATCAAGTCCCCTAAAACCATCAATATAAGCCTTGAAAACAAGTGTTTTGGTTTCGCCACTAGGCGCTCCGATAGTAGTTGTATCTATTATTCCAAGTGTATCAAAAAAAGAGTAAGTAATATTAATAATTATCAAGAAAAAGGTTGTTGGCATTAATAAAGGAAAAGTAATAGTCCAAAATCTTCTAAAGCTACTTTTACAATCAATCAGGGACGCTTCAATGATTGGTTTTTGAATGGTTTGTAGCCCTGCTAAAAAGAAAATAAAATTTGCGCTTATTTGTTTCCAAGTTGCTGCAATAAAAACATAAATGTAAGCATCATGTATATTGTCATACCAATTAAAACCCCAAAGATTATGAAAAAAACTATACAAAATTCCTAATCTTTCACTAAAAAAATAATTCGCTGTTACCCCTACAACTGCGGGCGCAATGGCATAAGGCCAAATCAGCAAGGTTTTGTAATAACTTTTTCCATGAATCACATTGTTTGCCTGAACCGCTAAAAGCAATCCCATAGAACAGGAAAAAAAAGTAATTACACATATGAAAAGAATTGTAAATTTAAAGGCTCTTAAATAAGTAGCATCCGATAAGGCAAAAATAAAATTATCAAAACCTGAAAAATACCTTCCAAAACCAAATGCGTCCTGAGTTGTAAAGGCATCAGTAAACGTTTGAACAATTGGTAAATATAAAAAAACTAAAATTATTGCAAGTTGAGGTGCAACAAAAAAATATTGTGTATAATATGATTTAAATTGAACTCTTTTCATATAGAAGATTAAGGAGGACTTTTGTCCTCCTCAAAATAATTGAATATTATAAAGTTTTTGCAAATTGCGCTAGTAATTTAGCGGCACCTGCATCGGTATTTTTCCAACCTTGTTCTACAGTAATTTCTCCAGATAACATTTTATGAACATTTTCGTAAATCACTTCACGAATTTGAGGCCAGTTACCGGCTCTGTATCCACCGGGAATAGTTGAGCCAGTTAAACTTAACTGTTCACCAACTGCTTTATGATATGGAGATAAATCGTAGAAACCAATTGCATTCGCAAGTTCTATTGCTGAGTAAGTTACAGCAGCATAACCTGACATATTATGATAGAATAATTGGATTTCAGGAGTAGTCATAAACTCTGCTAATTTCATTAGCGCTGCATATTCCTCATCTGATTTACCAGACAAGATCCAATTTGCTGCACCACCAATAAACGTTGGATATTCTTTTCCACCAGTCATTGAGCTCCAATAAGGAATGTGATTAACAGAAAAGTTTGGAACAACACCCTTCATACCACTAAATGATGCTGCAGAACCAAGCCAAAATGCTGCTTCGCCTGCAATGAAAGGTGCTTGGTTGTCACCCCACGCACGTCCTTTGTAATCATACCATCCTTTATCTTTCCACTCTTTAACTTTTTCCCAGTGAGTGATAAACTCTGGAGTGTCAGCGAAAAGTGTTGTTGTTGGGACAGCATCATAACCATTATTTCCATCAGTCATTAAAAGATTATGTCTTGAAAAGAAGTTTTCAGTCCAAATCCAAGGGCTATGGCTTTGTAACAATGGTATGTATCCGGCATCCTTAATTTTTTGAGCAATACCTTCAAACTCTTCATAAGTTTTTGGCACTTCAACACCAGCTGCTTCTAAAATGTCCATGTTAGCGTACATTAAACAAGTTGAGCTGTTAAAAGGAATTCCAATCATTTTTCCATCTGAGTCTGCATAGAAATTTCTGATCCCTGGAATGTAATCATCTTTATTGAAATTTACACCATACTTGTCTGCCATATCTTCAAACGGATATACAACTCCATTTTTTACCTGCGCAATCATAATGGCCGCACCTGCATCATAGACTTGAACCATATGAGGATGTTCACCAGCTCTGTATGCAGCGATAAAAGCCGCTAGGATATCCTCGTAACTTCCTTTACTAGTAGGAATTAATTTAGACTCATCTTGACTTGCATTCCATCTCTCAGCTATTTCATTAATGATAGTCTCTAGTTTACCAGTGTGTCCATGCCAATAGTGAAGCTCAATTGGAGCCGCATTCACTGGTAAAGACAGGAAAACTAAAGTTACCAAAGCTATAAAAGCTTTGAAAATTTTATTCATAGATTCTCCTTCAAATTTAATAAATAGTTCATGAATTAATTTATAGTTTACAATTGTGTTTTGAAACTAATCCGCAAATAAAACAAAAAAATTTTCGTTTTTTCTCATTTCCGGTATACTACACAATATCCGTGTTCGTTCATAGTATAATTATGTTCGAAAGCTTATATTTTTTTTATGAATTTTATTGGAATATAGTAATGGAAAAAAATGAAAGATCAAAAAAGGGTAAAAATTGATTAAAAAATCAATAACAGGAAACAAAATATTAAAATAGAAATTTTTTCATGAATAAAAACTTACTTGGCAAATTCATACATTTAAAAAAACTTTGCAGTGAATTTTATCATTTTCAAATGTTAGCTGTTGATCAAAGGCCTCCCATCTTTAAAATCATCTCTGCCGCAAAAAAAAGAAGGCATTCTTATAAAGAAGTAGTTGAGTGTAAAAGTTTAATTTCTTCTAACTTATCACCATTGGCTTCAGCAACTCTTTTGGATCCTCATTACTCTATTCCCAATATTCTAAAACATAATAAATCTAAAGGTTTAATCATTACTTTGGAAGATCATGAATTCAGAGAAACGAAAAAGGGTAGATACTCGAAAAATATTAAAAATTGGACTGTAGAAAAAATTAAAAAAGTTGGAGGTGATGCAGTTAAAGTTTTGGCGTGGTATAGACCTGATTCTGAAAAAAAATCTCTAGTACACCAAAAAAAATATATCCAAAAAATAGGTGATGAATGTGAAAGATACAGTATTCCTTTTCTTTTAGAATTGCTTGTTTATCCTTTTCAAAATGATGTTAATTACACAACAGAATACAGCGAGCAGCATCAAAAAAAAACCAATTTTGTAATAGAAAGTGTGAAAGAGTTTGCAAAAGATAAATATAAAGTTGATATTTTTAAGCTAGAAAGCCCTGTAAGTAGCTCTCAATTAAAAAATAACATTACAAAAAAAACTAAAAAAGCATTTAATGATCTTGGCAAAGCTACAAAAAATAAACCTTGGGTTATGCTTTCATCTGGTATGAGTAAAGTATCCTTTTATAATTGTTTAAAGTTAGCTTATAAAAATGGAGCTTCCGGCCGGCAAAAATAAACAAAAAAAATCCAGTAAAATAATAAGAATTTTTTGCTTGCTCTGACAAATCAAAATTTATTTTTTATAATTGTAATACTTACTTGCTTGTTCTAATGTAATGTATTCATTGAGAAGATCATTCTCTATTAATTTAATATCTCTATCATGGGGGTTACCATAACCACCTCCATTTCCAGTATGAATCCTAACTACATCTTCTGGTTCCAAAGGTAAGACTGTTATGACTGAATATCTTTCTTTTTTTCCGTCTTTTCTTATGATTTCAACATAATTTGGACCACCTTCTCTACCTCCTTCAAGAGACCATGGAAGGCTTTTTGATCTAGTATATGCAACTGATAACCATGCATTTTTAGATCTTACTCTATAATCCATTATGATACCTTTCCCGCCTCGAAACTTCCCTTCACCTCCATCTTCTTCTGTTAATCTCATCTGATCAACATATACGCCGTGTCTTGCTTCAGAAATTTCAGCAGGCGTATTAAACGTATCCCCGTGAAAAGCCGAGAAATTTGCATTCATACCATCACCTTCATCATAAGCACCCCAACCTCCAACCTGTGGTTCGATAATTATAAATGTAGCGCCAGTATCTGGATGCTGGCCGCCCATAAAAGTTCCACAAATTGAAGCAAAACTTCCAGCTGTAGATTTTTCAGGATTTAAATGTGAGATTGTTTTCCAAATTAAGTCATAAGATCTAATATCTGTTTCATAGTAAATCCCCTGTGCCGCTGGTCTAATTGGATTAAACATAGACCCTTCATCGCATATCACTTTTAATGGCCGGAAAGTTCCTGCATTACAAACAAAATCACTTGAGGTTATTCCTTTAAATGCCATTTGAGCGGATACTACTGTTCCATCATAAGAGGCGTTATTCGGACCTTCATCCTGTTTAGGATTGTTTCTTAAATCAACAATAAATTCATTTTTAGTTACTGTTACATCAACTTGGATTTTCCTTCCATCATCTAGCAAATCTTCTCCATGAAAAGTACCTTCAGGTAATTTTGATAATGCGCCCAATGAGGCCTTTTCTCCATAATCCATAAATAGTGTTACAGATTGCTTAAATGTTTCCACTCCATATTTTTTTGCAATATCAATAATTCTTTTTTCACCGACTCTTATTGAAGCTATAGCAGCCCACATATCACCTAAGGTATATTGAGGAACACGGCTATTAGCTGTAATAATATCAATGACCGATCTGATTGGCTTGCCTTGCTCAATCATTTTAATTACAGGTAATTGAAGACCTTCTTGAAAAATTTCTGTAGCATCAGCAGATATCCCTCCTGGAGCCATCCCTCCAAGATCTGGCCAATGCGCGATATTTGCACTCCATGCAATCCTTTCACCACCACAAAAAATTGGCGTTACAACAATAACATCATTTAAATGTGTAACGCCCCCATTGTATGGATCATTAGTAGCAAAAATATCTCCTTCTCTAATATCTTTACTATCAAATTTTTTTATTACGGCTTGAGCTGCCTTATCACACATTGCAATAAACGCTGGGATGCCAGCCCCTGAGGCTGCTATATTTCCATTTGTATCAGTTACAGCTGTACCGAAATCAAGAACTTCATATATAATTGAACTCATAGCTGTTTTCCTCATTGCAACAAACATTTCATCACATGCTGCCTGAAGAGAACTCTGGATTATTTCAACTGTGATAGGATCAAGATTTTTCTTCATTTATCGCCATTCGTAAAAGTAATATGTAAATTTGCGTAATCATCAACTTTACATTTTTGACCAGGAAATATTACAACTGTCGTACTTGGATCCTCAACAATTGCAGGACCTGAAAATTCCATATCGGGCTCTAAAATATTAAAATCATATATTTTTGAATCATGAATTCCTTGTTCATCAAAATCAACTTTGCGTTGCTCTTTTACAGTTTTCTCAATGTTGATTCCTGTTTTTCGTCTTTTTTGAAGTTTAGGTTTTTCAATTTTAGCGAACACGACTAAGTGAAATTGAATCATATCAACTTGACTATCTAATCTATAAGTAAATTCCTTTTCATATTGATCATGAAAATCATTAATTATTTCACCTATTGATGATTGATTATAATTTTCATTTCTTAATGGTATTTCTACAGAATGATCTTGACCAAGATATCTAAAGCTACCAAATCTTTTTAATATTATAGATTCTTTAGTAATTTTTTCCTTTTCAAAATTTTTAATTGCTTCAGTTTCCATGTTTCTAAATGTTTCATTTAATACTTCTACTGCATCTTCTTTCATGGTGGTTAATCTAGTTAAAATGAAATCTCTCCTGAGATCACTCATTAACATTCCCCAAGCTGAAAAAACTGAAGAATTCACTGGAATTATTACCTTAGGAATATTTAATTCTTTGGCTAAAGAGACAGCATGCATCCCTCCTCCTCCTCCAAATGCAACTAAAGTAAAATCTCTTGGATCATATCCCTTATTAACTGAAACTAATTTTAAAGCATTAATCATATTGTTATTGGCTATTCTAATAATGCCTCTAGATGTTTCCTCGATGGATAAATTTAAATTTTTAGCAAGCACCTCAAGATATTTATTTACGGAATTCATATCCGCTTTTATTTCGCCACCACAAAAATAGTTTGGATTTATTCTATTGGTTGCTAAATTTGCATCCGTGGTTGTAAATAAATTACCTCCTTTACCATATGAAACAGGGCCTGGGTCAGCTCCAGCACTTTGTGGACCCACATGTAATTTATTATAATCGTCAACCCATGCAATACTTCCTCCACCACTACCTATCTCAACTATATCAACAACAGGTAACATAACTGGGTAACCTGCGAATAAACGTGTTTTTTCAATCCAATAGTTGGTATTAATTTTAACATTACCATTTTCGATTAGTGAACATTTTGCCGTAGTACCACCAACATCTAATGAAATGATATTTTTTTCTTCTATTAATTTACCTAACTCAGCAGCACCTAGAACACCGCTAGTTGGACCTGATTCAATCATTGTTAAAGGAATAATTTTTGTTGCTTCGAAAGTGTCTATTCCTCCATTGGATTGCATGACATATGGATTGCCTGAAAAATTTGATTCCTTTAATTTTTTGCTAAGTTTATCAAGATAATTCCTAGCTATTGGTTTAACGTATGCACATAATACAGTTGTGTTTGATCTTTCATACTCTCTCCATTCGCGATTTATTTGATGGGAAGATACCACATCAACATCAGGCCAATAATTTTTTATATAATCAACAACCTTTTGCTCGTGCAAAGAATTAGCATAGGAATGAATTAAACATACAGCAATCGCCTGAACTTTATATTTTTTAAAATTATTAAGAATTGAATTTAAATTTGATAAATCTAGAGGTTGTATTTCTTTTCCCAAAAAATCTATCCTACCTGGAATTTCAGCTCTTAAGTATCTTGGTACAAATGGTTGAGGTTTTTTATAACGTAAGTTAAAAAAATCTGGTCGATCACCCCTTGCAATTTCCAAAGTATCTCTAAAGCCTTTTGTTGTAATGAGACCAGTGGTAACACCTTTTCTTTCAGTAATTGAATTGATAATTACAGTAGTGCCATGAGCAAAAAAAATAAATTCCGCAATGTCAACTTTTGATTTATTGATTGTATCAAAAACTGCAATCTCATAGCTATTTGGTGTTGTGTCACTTTTTGCAGTTTGAATTATTCCTGCCTGCCCAGATTGTTTATCAACTTCAAAATAAACTAAATCTGTAAATGTTCCTCCAACATCTGATGCTACTCTTAACATTTAAGTTAATTTTACATTAGGATAATACTTCTCAATATAATTTTCTGAAATATAACCTTGTTTATAATCATCGAGAACTTTAGCTGTTTCTCTTTCTTTTGGATCTCCATAACCTCCTCCACCACCACACTGTAAAAGAATTCTCTTGCCTTTTGTAATAGGAATACGTGTTGCTTTAGGAACTTCAATTGACTTTTCATCTTGATCTATAACAAAACAATTATTTGCGAGAGCTTCTTTACCCCCATTTAATCCCCATGGTGGGAATTTTACTCTTTCACATACTGTAGTTGCAAAAGTATCTTCTAACATTGTAATTTCAAAATATACTCCTAAACCACCTCTATTTTTTCCTGCCCCACAACTATCTTGAATAAGTTCCACTCGATTAATTAACCATGGATTCCTATTTTCCCAAACTTCAGCTGGAGCAAATCGTGTTGCAGACTCAGCATGATGCATACAAGTTGCACCATCACCAAAATAACTAGCACCTTGGCCTACAGGATGAGGCGATCCATCGGCCCATGGTTCACCACTTTTTTCTCTTTGCCCCCAATAAACGATCCCATTTATACAACCACCACTACTTGCAGGAACCTTTTCAGGAAACTTGGTACCTAATGCTTTATAAATAACTTCAATAGCCTGCAGAGCTGGCCATCCATATAAAAAACATGGTGCTGGAGATAATGGATGAAAAAGTGTGCCAGGTTTTGTAATTACTTCTATTGGTCTAAAAAAACCTTCATTTGGTGCCTCATTACTTCCAGCAAGCATACTCATTGCAACTCTTGCTGTTGAAACTGTAGATGGTAGAGGACAATTAATTGGTCCATTTTGTTGAGGTGGTGCATTAGACATATCTAAAATAACTTTCTCATCTTCAATAATTACCTTAAGATCAAATGGTACAAGTCCTTCTTCAACACCATTACTATCCATTTGACCCGAACCTGAATATTCACCATTGGGAATTTTTTTTAAATAATTCCTCACAATCATTTCCCCAGCATCAAATATTTCCTCAGAAGCCTCTCTAAATGTTGTTAATCCATATTTAGAAACTATTCTTTTAAGAGCTGTTGCACCTGCTTTTACTCCTATAGCTTGTGCATTAATATCTCCTGCAACTGAATTTGGTACACGTGTATTGGCAAGACACATTTTATAAATATCTTCAACCAATTCCCCTTTACTAAATAATTTTACACCAGGATAAACAGTTCCTTCTTGAAATACATCAACAGTGTCTGTTGAATAAGGTTCTTTACCTGCAATATCTAACCAATGAGCTTTTATAGCTGTGTAAGCAATTATTTCATTTTCAAAAAAAACTGGCATAACCAAAGCAGCATCTTGAGGATGGGAGCCAGTACCATAAGGAGAATTATAAATTATAATATCTCCATTATTTAAGTTTTTCTCTCCGCCTACACCCTTAACAGCTTCCTCAATACAAAAATTCAAAGTACCCATAAATAAAGGCAAACTTGGTGCTTGTGATAGCAGTCTCAGATGATTGTCATAAATAGCAGCTGCAAAATCAAGTACTTCATATATAATAGGTGACATTGCAGTCCGACAGAGTGCTCTTTTCATTTGCTCTGCTGCTGAGTTTAAAGAGTTTCTGATTATTTGAGTAGTAATTGGATCAATGTTTGATTTTTCGATTTTTCTATCTATTCCACATTTGTAATGATGAAGATCTTTATTCATAAATTATTTCATCTCACTATTAACAATTAACAAATTACTATCTGTATCTCTAGTTACATCATAATTTACGTCCACATAGGTAATTGCAGTACTCTCAATAATTATAAGAGGACCAGACATTTTAGAATTCACATTTGATCTTGATATAATTTTAAATTTGATATCTTCATCTTTAGTAAAAGAATAACAATCTATAGAATCACTAGATATTGAAATCTCTTCTTCATTTATAATTCCTTTTTCTGATTTTCTTGGTAGAGGAACTCTTAAAGATGCTCTTGTAGAAACAATTTCAACTATCGTATCTAATTTACTTCCAAACGTTCTTTGATATTCTTCCATAAATTTAGTTTTTAAAGTCTCAGAATCAATTAAAATTTTTCCATTTTTTTCATCTTCTAACTTTAATGTAATTGTATGCTCTTGACCCATCCAGCGCATATCTAGTGCAATTTCTTTAATTTGATTTGTTGTAGCAAAATCTATTTTTTGTCTTTTTTGTAATTCGTAAAATAATTCATTTAAAATATTATTACATTCATCAATAGTTTCATCTGATAAACGAAGTATTTTTGTTTTAGCATTCATTTGCAACAAATCTGCTCCTAGCAATCCCCATGCAGAAAAATTTCCAGAGTATGGAGGTACTATGATTTCTTTTATATCAAGTTCTTTAGCAATAAGATTTGACATGAGTGGACCTGCACCACCAAAGGTTAGTAACTTTAATTCTCTTGGATCAATTCCTTGTTCAATTGTAATTTCTCTTATAGCGTCAGCCATATTAGCGCTGCTAATTTTTAAGATACCTTTCGCAACATTATGAGCAGTCATATTGGTTTTTTTACCAATAGAATTTAGAGCTGTTTCGGCTAATGATTTATTAAGTTGTAATCCTGAAGCAAGCTTTCCTTCCCCTAGCATTCCTAAATAAAATGCAGCATCAGTTGTTGTAGGTTGAATTCCTCCTTTTTCATAACAAGCTGGACCTGGTATAGCGCCAGAGCTTTGAGGTCCTGATCGAATTAATCCACCATCATCTAAATAAGCTATTGAGCCTCCACCAGCTCCTATTGATCTCACATCTACCCAAGGAGATTGTACAGGCAACCCGACAATTTTGCCTTCAAATTGAATTTGTGGTCTTCCATTTAAAATTAAACATGTATCAAAACTTGTGCCACCTACATCGGCTGAAATCATATTTGTATTACCAAGTTTTCTGGAAAGCTCACCAGCACCTTCTGCTCCTGCTACTGGCCCTGACATAATAGTTTCAAATGGACGATCTTCTGCTTCATCAAAAGTCATAGATCCACTACCAGAGCGAGTTACAAGAAAACTTCCTTTAAATCCTAATAAATTTAATTCTTTTTTTAAATTATTTAAATAATTTGACATTCTTGTTTTAACAAAAGCATCAATTACGGTAGTGGTTGTTCGTTCATACTCTCTATACTCCCCAGATACCATTGACGATAATGAAATCTGACCTTTAAAATCTAATTTTCTTAATTCTTTTTCAACCATGACTTCATGTTTTTTATTTGTATAGGAATTAATAAAAGCTACAGCGATACTATTTACACCCTCCTGAATAAAAAAATTGCAAGCATCTTTAATTTGATCAACATTAATTGGAATGTGAACTGTGCCATCAGCAAATAATCTTTCTTCAATTTCCAATCTTAAAAATCTAGGAACAAGAGGTGGTGGTGGTTGCCAAAATAAATTGTACATTTCATCTCTATCTCCTCTTCTAATTTCAAGAACATCCCTAAAACCTTTTGTACATATAAGTCCTACCTTAGAACCTTTCCTTTCAAGTAATGAGTTTAAACCTACAGTTGTACCATGCAGAAAAAAATCAATTTTTCCCAATTCATCTTTGGTTAAATTTTTTTTTATTACATCAATAACGGCTCTTTCAGGAGAATCCGGTGTAGTTGTTATTTTATCAATTGTTACAGTATTGCCTATTTCATCATATAAAATGAAATCAGTAAAAGTACCCCCGATATCAACACCAATTCTTGAAGACATAAATAAATTTATTATTTAATTTAAAGTTATCAGATGCAATATATAATTCAACAAATATTAACCAGAAAAATATAAATGACAATTCATATTTTTAAATCAAAAATACTCCCAAGTATTAATAATAATTATGTTGATCCTATTACAACTGAAATAATAAGAAACAGTTTAAACTCAGCTGCAGAACAAATGAAAAAAACATTAATCCGGTGTTCTTTTTCACCTATTATCTATGAAGTATTGGATTTTGCAAGTGCAATATATGATAAAAATTATTGCATGCTAGCCCAGTCTCCAAGTTTACCCGGTTTCATGGGAACATTAAGTTTTTGTGTAGAACAGGCTGTAAAAGAAGTAGGCGGAGAAAATAATTTATTTGAAGGTGATGTAATTATTTACAATAATCCTTATGGTTCAGGGTCTCACTCTCAAGATGTTGCGATAGTTAAGCCAGTTTTTTTAGATGATAAACTTATCGGTTACACCGCAATAAAAGCTCATTGGTTGGACACTGGGGGAAAGGAACCATACTCAACAGATACTGTAGATATATTTCAAGAAGGAACAATTTACCCTGGTCTAAAATTAATTAAAAAAGGAAAACTAGTAGAAGATATTTACAAATTAATAATTGCAAATACTAGAGTTCCAAAAGCTATTGTTGGAGATTTAAATGCACAACTAAATGGCGTAACAGCTGGTGCTAATGCATTAAAAAGAATAGTTAAAAAATTTGGATATGATCTTTTCTATGCTTCTGTTCTAAAAATATATGATCATGGTGAAAAACTTGTAAGAAAAAATTTAAGTAAAATCCCAGATGGAATCTATGTTGGTTATGGTCAAATGGATAGTAATGGTGTCGATAAAGGTCTTGTAAAATTTAAAATATCTATAGAAGTTAAAGATTCTAATATAATCCTTGATCTTACTGAAGCTCCGAACCAACAAAATGGTCCTATTAATTGTCCATTACCATCAACAGTATCCAAAGCTAGAGTTGCATTTAGTATGATGGCAGGAAATGGTGAGCAACCAAATGAAGGTTTCTTTAGACCACTCATAATAAAAACTCGTCAAGGATCCATGTTTCATCCAATTTCACCTGCCCCTTGTTTTTTAAATGGTTGGCCTGGATTACAAGTCATAGAAATAATTTATAAAATATTATCTGAAAAACTACCTGAGGCATTTCCTGCTAGTAGTGGTGGCTGCTTAGCCGCTGCAGTATGGTGGGGTAAAAGAGAAAAAGATGGTGAGCCATGGGCTGATGGAGCACCTCACCCTGTTGGTCAAGGTGGTTTTTACAATGGTGATGGTGTTACTTCGATGCATCATAATTCTGCAGGTACAAGAATTTCTCCTACTGAAATTTGGGAGTCTCGTAATCCTTGGTTAATTAAAAAAATTGAATTTGCAAAAGATTCTTGTGGGGCAGGTGAATTCAGAGGAGGTCTTGGGTTAAATTTAGAATTTGAAATGCTTGAAGACACTTTTATTACAACAGTAGTTGAGAGAACAAAATTCCCACCATGGGGTATTAAAGAAGGTTGTGCTGCTAGAGCAAACAATGTTGAAGTTAATCAAAAAAAAGGAAAAAAATTTAATATGCCAAAAAAATCTGGTTTTAAACTTTCCAAAGGAGATAAAATCACTTTTATGACAGGCGGTGGTGGAGGTTATGGCAACCCAAAAAATAGACGAATATCATCAATCAAAAATGATTTGAAACAAGGTTATATATCAGTAGAGCATGTAAAGGAGCATTACAGGTTTTATAAGTTTGATTGAAGTATTAAATCTGTTTAGATTTCTAATAATACTAATAAAAATTATATATATTTCGATTATTTATCTAAAGATTTGAAATACTTATTTTATTTTTTTTTAATTGAGATAGACTTAAAATATCAAAGGAGGAATAATGAGATTAATTAGTTATTTCAAATTAATACTGCCTACAGTTTTATTTGCTTTTTTTTCATTTTCTATTGTTAATGCAAAAACTGTAATTAGAACAGATGAAGCAGCAATCGGAGAAGCGGATCCTGCTAAATTTTCAGACAACATTGACTCAATAATCATCTTTAATACTTATGATGCATTAGTTGATGAATTGAAAAATGGTGCGGGTTTGGCACCGCATCTTGCAAGCGGTTGGGAGTATGCGGATGCCACTACTCTTAATGTCACTTTAAAAGATGGCATTAAATTTCATAGTGGAAACATTCTAGACGCAGATGATGTTGTTTATTCATTCAATCGATTAATGGATATGGGTCAAGGATTCTCATTTTTATTTGGAACTGTAGAAAGTGTTACAGCTTTAGATTCAAAAACTGTTCAAATAAAAACATCAGAGCCTTTTGCCCCTCTAATAGCAAGCTTAATGCGATTAGCGATAGTTGACAAAGATGATGTTCAAGCCAATACAACAGTAGATGGCAATTACGGTGATAATGGAGATTATGGAGAAGCATATCTCTTGACAACTTCTGCTGGAACTGGTGCTTATAAAATAACTCAACATGATCCAAATGTTAAAACAGTTTTAACAAAAAATAATGATTACTTTTTAGATCATAATGCTAAAGCTCCTGATGAAGTAATAATCAAATACAGTGTTGAAGCTGCAACTATTAAAACTCTTTTAATGAGAGGTGAGCATGAGATTTCCAGCATGTGGCTTCCAAATGAAGTTTTAGCTGCGCTAGAAAAAGAGGATAGTGTTGACTTAGTTAAAATTAATAGACCTGGTTCATGGTATAATAAACTTAATAATCGTAGAGCTCCGTTAGATGATGTCCATTGCAGAAGAGCTTTGCAACTTGCCTATGATTATGATGCTTTATACTTATCTTTTGCAATAACAGAAGATATGGTTGCGGGTCAAAAATCTAGTGGTGCGTTAATTCCTGGTGTATTAGGATATGATCCTAATAAAGCGCCAATTGAGAGAGACATAGATAAAGCAAAAGCAGAACTTGCTAAGTGTAAATATAATCCATCAGATTATACTCTTGATTTAGCTTGGATTGCTGAAGTGCCTTATGAAGAACCTTGGTCTCTTCAATTGCAAGCTAATGCTATTGAGTTAGGTTTTGACGCTACCGTTACTGGATTGCCATGGGCTAAATTTACTGAGCAAGTTGCAAACTGGGAAAACACCCCTCATGCAACTGTAGTGTCAGTTTTGGCAAATGTTCCAGATCCAGATGCATTAATGTTTGCACAATGGCACTCTTCAAGAGGTGGCACTTGGATGTCTGCTGAATGGGCACAAGATGCAGAACTAGATGCTCTTTTAGAAAAAGGTCGTACTGAAACTAATGCTGATGAAAGAATTAAAATCTATCAAGCAGCTAATCAATTGATGATAGATAATGCTATTACTCTATTCATCACTGACTTCGTAGGGTATCAAGCCATATCAAAAAGTGTTTCAAATTCAGATACCATTAGTACTCAACAAGGTTATGGTACTATGGGTAGAAATCTGTCTTTTAGAGAAATGGCAGTTAATTAGTTTGTCTTTATTAAAGGCCGGATCAACCGGCCTTTAATTTCATCCTAGTAAATTTTGGTTTAATTAGCTTGTCTGCTTCTCAATATTTTATAAGAAGAATTTTTATCTCCGTAATTGTTTTCTTTGGCGTATCAATTGTCATTTTTTGTCTTGCTCGACTCATACCAGGTGATCCAGCAAGAATAGCACTTGGACCATTTGCTACTAAAGAGATGGTTGAGCAATTAAGAGAAACTCTTCATCTTAATGAATCAATATTTATTCAATATAAAATCTTTATTATAAGTTTATTTCAAGGAGATTTGGGTATATCAACCTATACTAAAAGACCTGTAATAGTTGATATTATTAGTTATTTTCCAGCTACATTTGAACTAATACTTATGGCGGGTACGCTCATGCTCCTTATTGGTATACCTTTAGGTATTTTATCTGGAAAATATAAAGATACGTGGATTGACCATATTGCTAGAGTTATTTCATTGCTGGGAGTTGTAACACCTAGTTTTTTATGGGCAATTATATTGATGTTGTTTTTTGCTTATTTGATTCCAATCTTTCCTGTTCATGAAAGAATGGATGAAACTCTAGATCCTCCTAAAATAGTTACTGGTCTTTTATTAATTGACTCTCTTTTAGAGGGCAATTTTAGGGTATTTAGAGATGCTTTTTCACATTTAATTTTACCTGGTTTTGCTATTGCTCTCCCAGCCATTGGAAATTGTGCAAGATTAACACGAACAAATTTAAGTGATGTTTATGAAAAGCAATATATTGAATTCGCAAGATCTTATTCTTTCAGTGAATTTAAAATTGCAACAAAATATGCATTTAAGCCAGCTTCCATTCCTACTGTTACAATTATAGGTTTAGATTTTGCATTTATGCTGGGTAATGCCTTTTTAGTAGAAACTGTTTTTGTTTGGCCAGGAATGGCAAAATATGGTGTTGAAGTAATTCTTGCTAAAGATCTTAACGGCATTGTTGCAACTGCTCTTATTTTTACAATTTTTTTTCTTATAATTAATATGTTTGTTGATTTTATAGTTTTATTTTTAAACCCGAGAATAATATTACAAGATTGATATGAATATATTTAAAACAAAATATTTTTATAAGTATAGTCGAAACCCACTTTCAGTAATTGGATTAGTAATAGTTACGATCGTTATATCACTTGCCTTGCTTGCTCCGTATATTACTCCATTTCCAGAACATGTAGGTCCTTTTACTGATTTTGCAAACAAATCTAAACCTCCCAGTTGGAAATATATTTTTGGCACTGATAAGATAGGAAGGGACATATTCACAAGAGTTGTTTTTGGTTACAGAATCTCACTAACATTAGGCTTTGTTGTTTTATCGATTGCAGTTCCTATTGGTGTGGCAATGGGATTGTGTGCTGGATATATTGGTAGAAAAACAGAGCTTATATTAATGAGAATTACAGATATTTTTTTAGCAATCCCCGCTCTAGTATTAGCTTTATCAATTATAGGTCTCTTAGATAGACCAAATTTATTTTACACAATGATAGCTGTTTCGATGGCATGGTGGCCCTGGTATACTAGACTTATCTACAATATAACAAGATCAATTAAAACAGAGGGATATATTACTGCCGCAGAAATAATGGGGGCATCAAAATTACATATTATGTTTCGTGAAATACTACCCAATTGCCTACCTTCTCTTTTAACAAAAATCACATTAGACCTTGGGTTTGTTATTTTAGTTGGTTCGTCCTTAAGTTTTTTAGGATTAGGTGCACAATCTCCTACACCAGATCTGGGAACAATGGTTGCTAAAGGAGCCTCTTTTTTACCTGATACGTGGTGGTTTTCACTTTTTCCTGGTTTTGCAATATTAATTATTGTTCTAGGATTTAATTTAGTTGGAGACGGTCTTAAAGACATGTTTGATGTAGATGTATAATAAATTGCTAAAAATTGAAGATTTAGAATTATCATTTAAAATGTATGAAGGAATTTCATATGTACTAAAAAAAATTAATCTTGATTTGAATAAAGGTGAAAAGGTTGCTTTAGTAGGAGAATCTGGTTCTGGAAAATCCGTTACTACAAAATTAATTTTAGGATTATTAAATCAGAAAAATGTTACAAAAAAGGGAAAAATATTATTCAATGATAGAAATATTTTAAATCTTTCTCAAAATGAATTTAAAAAAATTAGAGGAAATAACATTACAATTATTTTTCAAGATCCAATAGCTGCTCTCAACCCAGTTTTTAAAATTAAAGATCAATTTTATGAAGTTAATTTAAATGATAAAAAAATGTCAAAAAAAGATTCTTTTATCAGAGCTTGTGAAGCTTTAAACAAAGTTTCTATTAGAGATCCTGAAAGAATTTTAGAATCATATCCTTTTCAGTTAAGCGGAGGTTTGGCTCAAAGAGTTGTTATTACAATGGCTATGATAAATAAACCAGAATTACTTCTTGCTGATGAGCCAAGTACAGCGCTTGATGTAAAAATACAAAATCAAGCTTTGGATTTAATGGATGATTTAACAAGAGAGACTAATACAGCTGTTTTGCTTATTACCCATAACATGGGTGTTGTAAGAAAATTTGCTGAAAAAGTATATGTGATTTATCGAGGGGTAATTGTTGAAGAAGGTACCAAAAAACAATTATTTAAAAACCCAGGTCATCCTTACACCAAGGCATTATTAGAAGCTATTCCAAAACTTAGTGGCGATGGATTGCCAACGCATGACAACAATCCGCCGGATTATGCCTTAATACCAAAGTATGTTCATTAACTAATAGCTATGATTAAAATAAGCAATATTTCAAAAAAATTTTTTATTAAGAATACTATTGTTAAAGCATTACAAGACATTAATTTAATAATTGAAGAAAAAGATTGTTTTGCAATAGTTGGAGAATCAGGATCTGGCAAAACAACTCTAGCTAATATCATTCTTGGTATTTATCAACAAGACAATGGTGATATATGGTTTGAAAAAAATCAACTTCATAGAAAACGCAGTTTGTATCAACGAAAGCTTATTCAATATGTTCAACAAAATCCAATGTCGACATTAAATCCAAAGAAAACAATTCTAAACACTATTTCTTTACCTTTAAAGATTCACAATGTTGTTAATAAAAATCAAATTACTGAGAGAGTTAAAAAACTTCTTTCGTATGTAGGGTTAGAGCCAGAATTCATGGTAAGATATCCTGATACTTTGTCAGGAGGTCAAAAACAACGAGTAGCAATTGCAAGGGCATTAGCTGCGGAACCAAGGGTGCTGATTTTAGATGAACCTACTTCTGCCCTCGATGTAATCGTGCAATCAAAAGTTCTTAATTTGCTTTTGAAACTAAAAAAAGAATTTAATTTGACATATATATTTATAACTCATGATTTAAGTGTAGTGCGCAATATAGCAAATAAAGTAATAGTTATGAATAAAGGTAAAATTGAAGAATCTGGTAATACAAAAAATGTTTTCTTGAATCCACAAAGTCAATACACAAAAGAACTTATCAAAGCTATACCAACTGTTTTAGATGAAGAAGATGCGCTTAAGCCCAAATAATAAAGATATTATCAATCTACTATCTAATACGGGAAAATTAAGCGCTAAAGAATTTTACAAAAAGCTGGATAAGATAATAAAAAGAAATATTGATCACAAATTGTTTACTCTAACAGTTGTTGACCGTTCAATAAAGTACGTTGAAAGAGTATATTCAAATAATACTAAGATTTACCCATTACTAGGAACAAAACCCATACCAAAAAATTCGTGGACCAATAAAGTAATTAATAATAAAAAATACTTTTTTGGTGAAAGTAAGAATCAAATTAAAAAATTATTTTTTGATTATGAAAAAATTTTTTCTCTTGGGTGTGGTTCAATTATCAATATTCCAATAATTAATGATAAAAAAATATTGGGTACTTTAAATATTTTGCATAAGGAGCAATTTTATACAATAAAAAGTGTAAAAATGATTCAACCCTATGCTCAACTATTAAGTCCTTATTTTATCCTTCATCAATTAAAAATGAAAAAAAAGAAAAGATAATAACAATAAGTATTTCTTTTATATTACAGTTAAATCCCTTGAAAAACTTGTGAGACTTTCGCAACCACTATCAGTGATTAAAATATTATCCTCTATTCTAACGCCTAAGCTACCTTGTTTATACAGTCCGGGTTCAATTGTAATAACCATGCCAGCTTCTAAAACTTCCTGGTTATTTCTCATAACATATGGATCCTCATGTACATCCATACCCAATCCATGTCCGGTCTTATGTACAATTAAATCTTCATAACCGGAATCACATAGAGAATTTAAAACTTGATCATCAAGATCATGCAAAGTTAATTTAGGTTTTGAAATCTTTTTCCCAATCTGGTTTGCTTTCAAAACTGCTGCATAAATGTTTTTATATTCATCTGATGCTGATCCAACAAAAAAAGTCCTTGTGATATCGGAATGATAACCATTTACAGTTGCACCAAAATCAAAGAGCAAACAATCATCTTCGCTAATATGATAATCATTTCTTGAATGGCCATGAGGTAAAGCTGAATTCTCAGCAGCTAAAACAATGGGATCAAAAGCAATATCCTCCGCACCGTGTTGATAAAGCTGTTGTATTAGAAAGTTTTTAATTTCAATTTCCGTTTTATTTACCGTAACAAATTTTATCGTATCAGTTAGAGCAGATTCAGCTATTTTAACAGCCTGTCTTAGATGTTCAATTTCTTGATGATCTTTTATAAGTCTCATTTTGCTGATAAGTTTTTGCGCATTGACAATTGTTATATTTGGTAGAGATTTCTCTATAGCCTGCATTTCAAAAACTCTCATACGCTGTCCCTCCACTCCGATTTTTGAAATAGAGCCTAATTTATTAAAACCTTTATCAAAAGCTGACTGATACCCATCACTATCTTGCCATTCAACAATATCGGCATCTATATTTAATTGAGCAAAACTCTCCACTTCCAACACAGGTAATATAGCAATAGGCCTGCATGTTTTTGAAACAATTAACAAAGTTGGCCTTTCCATTAGATGGAAATTACCCCCTGTTGCATATCTAAAGTTCGAGCCTGGAACCAAAGCTAGTGCATCTAAATCTTGATTATCTAAAATTGAAATTAGTTTGTTAATTTTTTGATTACTCATATTTTATATTCAGCACAATTATTTTTTTATATCAACTCCAAACCGTTAACACCATGCTTGGAAGGCAAATCAATTTGATGATTGGTGCCTAATGCACAAGGAACTGCCCTAAAATTTCTAGCTAGACTATGTAATGAATTTATATCATCTGGGCTAATTGTAAAATCAAATATTTCCATATTTTCTTTCATCCTATTTTCATTTGCTGATTTTGGAATTGCAATCCAATTCTGCTGGTTCAACCATCTTAAAACAATTTGTGCTGGAGTTTTCGAGTATCTGTTAGCTATTTCTAATATTATTTTATTATCCAACAATTCACCTTTTGCCAAAGGACAATATGCAACTGGAAGAATATTATATTCTTTTACTACTTCAATAATATTTTGTTGATTTAAATAAGGATGGTATTCAACTTGATTACAAAATATATCTTCATATCCAAGATCAATACAATCTTGAACTAAACTGTAATTAAAGTTTGATATTCCTATATTCTTGGTTTTACCTACTTCTTTTAACTTAAATAGTATTTTCAACATATCGCTAAGATTAGTTGTAAACACAGGAAAGTGAATTAACAGAAGATCAACATAATCAGTTTTCAAATTTTGCAAACTTTTTTCAAATGAATCACTTATTGTATTATTTTTAACAACTAGCGTATTAATTTTAGTAGTAATAAATAATTTATCTCTTTTAATTTTTGAATTATTTATAGCATTCCCAATATCTTTTTCATTTTCGTACATTTGAGCAGTATCGATATGACGATATCCAACATCCAATGCAACTTGAATAGCATTTTCACATTGACTGCCTCTTAAATCCCAAGTACCTAACCCTATAGAAGGAATATCAACATTGTTTTTAGTAAAAAATTCTGACATATTTTTATAATAAATTCTTGTATAAATATAAAATAAAATAAAAAAAATATTAATAACTAACTAAAGTTTATAAAATTTTATTGTAAATTATATTATATACTCCTATAATTAAAAATTATGAATAACATAAGCCCTTTAAAAATAATGTATCTTTCGCCTGTTGGTGTTGATAGTTTGGATGGGCTCTTTCAAGAAATGGTCAAAGATACTAAAGATCCTGGTACAGAAGTGCATATCACTTCTTTAAAGGATAACCATGGGAGTTTCTCTCATGTAGAATTCAGATCATACGAAGCAATGGCAACTCCAGGGATTATGAATGCTACCGTATGTGCAGCAAAAGAAGGTTTTGATGCACTAGCCATTGGATGCTTTTACGACACTGCATTGCATGATTCTAGAGAACTTTCAGGTAATATGGTTGTTGTTGCTCCATGCCATTCTTCAATTGAAATAGCATTAAGTTTAGCAAATAATTTTGGAATTATAGTTGGTAGAAGAAAATGGGTAAATCAAATGAAAGGTAATGTTCATGAATATGGTTACGCAGACAAACTTGTTGGTTTTTATGATGTAGGCCTAGGAGTCGATGACTTTCAAGTAGACCATCAACGAACTGTTAATCTATTAATTGATGCAGCACAAAAAGCAGTTGAGAAAGATTATGCTGAATCAATTATTCTTGGTTGTACTGCGGAATTTGGATTTTATAGAACTCTTCAAGAAGAAATTGGTGTCCCAGTGATTGATCCTTCCCTTGCTGCTTTAAAAAAAGCCGAACACGCTGCTAATCTCAAAAGAAAATTTAATCTAATACCAAGTCGTAAATGGAGTTGTGAGTCTCCCTCTGATAAAGAAATAGAAAAATTTAATATGTTTAAGGACAATGATCCTTTTGGTAATAGAATAATTGTCTCCGCAGATTTATAATATTTTCTCTAATTCTATTTGGAAATAGAATCTTTGTTCATTAAGAATTTTTTTGATTACGTAGTTTTAATGTCTCTTCGTTATTAATCTCAAACTTATTATTAATTATAACTCCGTAATCTTCTTTTGCTCTTTCAATTGTCACATATTTATTAATAACATCATATAAAACACTATTTGCATCACGTTCTAATGGAGGCTCAAAACCACCTCCTCCTCCAGTATATGTTGTTATAATTGTATTTGCTTTAATTGGCATTGCACTTGCCTTCATTTTCTTTTCTTCTATGCCATCTGGGTGTTGAATATTTACATTAGGTATAATTCCATCTTTACCACCAAACAAACCCCATGCCGGCGTAACAGATCTTTCAAACCATAATGAAACAAAACCATCAGCATGAATAGTATATTCTCTATAAAGACCACATCCTCCTCTAAATTTTCCTGGTCCTCCTGAATCTTCTCTAAAACCATAATTAAAAATAGAAACTGGATACTTATTTTCAAAGATTTCTATTGGAAGATCCTTAAATCCTCCATTAACATTGTTAATTAAACCATTTGCACCATCTGAATTTGGAAAGCCTCCCCAACCTCCACATGTCGGTTCTACTGATAAAAAAGGATTTTTGTTTCTAGGGTCAATACCTCCAATAAAAATAACCATTGAATCTCCATAATGGGCAGCAGCTGAATCTTTTTTTACCACAGGTGATAATGCTTTAACAAAAGCATCAATTAATAAACCAAGACTTGAAAAATACCACTGACAAGCTGCTGGTTCTTTTGCTTTAAAAATTGATCCCTCTGGGGCTTTAACTTTTAATGTTTTAAATGTTCCGCCATCAACAGGTCTATTAGGATTAATTAATAATTTAAAACCAACACGACAAGCTGAAATGGTTTGAGCAAAACCACAATTAACAGGTCCCTGTGCTTGTGGTGATGATCCATCAAAATCAATAATAATTGATTCACCTTTTACAATTACTTTCATTTTGATTTTAACAGGATCACTACCTAAACCATCATCATCTAAATACCCCTCAGCAAAATATTCACCATTTTTAATTTTATTAACTGCAGCTCTTTCAAGTTCTTCTGTTTGTTTAAAAATTTCATCCCTTGCAGATCTGACTAATTCAAGCCCAAAACGATCTAGTATACTTTGAAATCTTCTTTCTCCTGTTTTACCTGCAGCAATCTGAGCATTCATATCTCCTTCAAGAGAATAACCAAATCGACCATTCATTTTCATAAAATCAATAATTTCTTTTTTAGGCTTATTATTCTCGTAAAGTCTTGTTGGGGACCATCTAAATCCTTCTTGATAAATATTTGTTGAATCCATAGGACCTCCTGGATCTTTACCTCCAACATCTAACCAGTGTGCTCTGCTTGCTGAAAAACCAACTAATTGATTATTCCAAAAAATAGGTGCAAAAATTGTTATATCGTTGAGATGCGTACCAGTAAAATAAGAATCGTTAACAAAAAGAATATCGCCTTCTTTAAAATAGTCCCAACCATAAATTTTTGCTGTTTCTTTTACGCATACTTCCAAGTTGCCAAGAAACAATGGTAAACCTGATGATTGTCCTAAAACATTGCCTCTTTCATCCAATAAGGCAACTACGCAATCTTTGCCTTCATAAATAACAGGGGTATAAGCACTTCTTATTAAACTTGCATTCATATCTTGCGCGATTGAAACAAATGTGTTCCTAATAATCTCGGTACTAACTGGATCTGCTTTTATCATTGTTTTTTTGTAATAATTAAATTTCCAAAATTATCTTTTTTTAAATAATATTTAGGAGGAACAACTGTTGTAGCTGTTTCTTCTTCAATGATTACCGGCCCTTCTACGGATTTATCTGATTTTATATTAGCCCTATTTAAAACTTCAGTATCATATTTATTATTGTCAAAAAATACACTGCGATTGTTTTCATTAACCTCGGCAGATTGATGAAATTTTTTTACAAATTCAGAAGTCTTTGGTATATGTCCAGTAGCTACTAGTCGTAAATTAATAAATTCAATTGGTCCATCAGGCGTAGAGTGCCCATATTGTTTTTCATAAGTTTCATGAAAACATTTGTTTATTTCTTCTAGTTTAATTGGTTTATTAATCTGAACGTTTACATAGTATTCTTGACCAATATACCTCATATCAGCAGTCAAATTAAATGACATATCGCTCTCTTTAACATTTTCTTGAGAAAGCAAGTCAGTAGCTTCATTTGTTAGTTTTTCAAAACTATTAATAATTTTATTTTCATTTAAATTACTGAAAGCATGAAAAAAATTAACTGTTACATCTTTTCGGATATCAGTCTGTAACATACCCCAAGCTGAAAATGTGCCTGGATCATTTGGTACAATAGTTTCATTAATCTCTAATTCTTCAGCTAACCAAACCCCATGCATGGGTGCTGCTCCTCCAAAAGCTACTAAAGTGAACTCTCTTGGATCTATACCTTGTTTAACTGTTATGGTTCTAATGGCATCAGCCATTTTTGCATTAATAATTGATAAAATACCCTCAGCTAATTCTAGTTCTGATATTGAAAGTTTTTCAGCAAGGTTTTTAAGTACTTCATTAGATGCATCGTAATTTAATTTCATCCATCCACCTAATTTTGATTCTGTTCCAATTCTTCCTAAGAAAAAATTTGCGTCAGTTACAGTAGGTTGTTGTCCACCTCTATCATAACAAGCTGGGCCAGGTTCTGCCCCAGCACTTTGAGGACCTACTCTAAGAGCGCCGGCTTCTAACCAAGCAATGGAACCTCCTCCAGCTCCAATAGTATGAATATCTACTAAAGGAATTAATAAAGGAAGATGCTCAAGCTCTGTTTCATTCGTTATAAATGGCTCTCCATTAACAATAAGACTCATATCAAAAGAAGTTCCCCCCATATCCACGCAAATAAGATTTTTCCTTCCGGTTATTTTTGATAAAGTTACTCCTCCTATCGTTCCTCCAACAGGTCCTGATAAAAGAGTTTTGACCGGCTGTTCTATAGCCGTTTTGGCGCGAATCACACCTCCATTGGATTGCATTATATAAAGTGGATGCTTATATCCTTCCTTTAATAAATTACTCTCTAAAGATTTTAGATAATTATTGGTTACTGGGCCAATATAACTATTCATAATTGCTGTAGATCCTCTTTCATATTCTCTCCACTCTCTAGCTAGGGTATGTGATAAAGATATTACAACGTCACTTCTTACTTTTTCCCGGATTAATTCAAGAGCCTTTAGTTCATGTTCTGGATTTACATATGAGTGCAAAAAACAAATTGCTACTGCTTTGATATCTTCATCGTTAATTTTTTTTATAATTGTTATTATGTCTTCTTTGTTGATATTTGTTAAAATATCACCATTCCATTTCATTCTTTCTCTAACCTCTACAACATCTTTTCTAGGAACTAGTACTTCTGGTTTGGTATATTGAACATTATACAGCTCTTTTCTGTCACCTCTTGCAATAGTATAGGTGTCGCTTATACCTGCTGTCATAACCAATAGAACTCTTGAACCTTTTCTTTCAAGAAAAGCATTTAAACCAACAGTAGTTCCATGAACGATAAAATCAATTTCATCAATATTTGAAATATTTTTTTTTAGACCTTCAAGTACTGCAATAGCTTGGTTTTGAGGCGTAGAAAGAACTTTTATTGTTGAAAAAACTTTATCTGATGTATTTTCTATGACTATATCTGTAAATGTGCCTCCAATATCTGCTGCAACTCTATAAACCATCGTTGAATACCATAAATGTTAAAGCCCCTAAGAAATTAAAAATAACCATATCTTATCTTTAAAATCAATCATTAAATATAATAATATAAAATCATCTTGAGCTGATTAGGATGTCAATATTGACATCCTAATTTGTCTTCGTTACCATCAGCGCATATTTATTAACATAATTTTTTTTAGGAGGAAGAATGAAATTATTCAAATATATTTTTATCATATGTAGTTCATTATTTATTTTAAACAGCGCTTCAGCAAAAGATTTAAAAATCGCTTTTTTTGCTTCTTCTAGCGAGAATGGTTACAACCAAGCTATCTGGGAAGGTGTAAAAGCAGCAGCCACTGAAGCTGGTGCAGAAGCTGCAATATATAATGGAGAATTTAATGGAACTTTACAATATACACAAATTGAAGATGTTGTAACTTCAGGTGAATTTGATGGTTTAGTAATTTGTCCAAATGATACTGTAGGTGTAGCTGGTGCTCTTGAACAAGCTATAGCAGCGGGTATGAAAGTTGGAGCTGCTCTTTTCCCAATTGGTCCAGATCTTGAAACGCTTGAACCTCAAGTTGAAGGACTTACTGTAACTGCCGCTGGATCTCCAACAGCAGGAGCAACAATGCAAGCTGAAGGAGTAGTAGAATTTTGCAAAGATAAGGATCCTTGCAATGTTATTATAATTATTGGTCTAAAAATTTATCCATTTGATAAACTAAGATATGACGTTTTCTTAGATGTATTGGGTCAACATTCAAATATTAAAATTGGATCCACGGTTGAAGGAAACTACAGCCCAGATATTTCATTAACTGGAATGACTGATGCTCTTCAAGCTACAAAAAATGTTCATGCTATTCTTTCCAATGCTGATCAACATTTAATTGGTGCTGAAATCGCTCTTGCTGACGCAGGTTACAATGTTCCAGATCTTTACCTTATGGGAGGTGGAGCATCTGCTATAGGTATTGAAGCAATTAAAGAAGGAAGATGGGATGCAACATATGCTTATTTTCCTTTCACAGAAGGTTATGAAGCTGCCAAAGCTGTTATAGGCGCACTTCAAGGAAAAAAAGTTAATGCAGTCTTTGACATGAATAAAGTTGGTGCAATTGATCCAATTGTAACTAAAGAAGTGTTAGACGCCAATCCAAACTGGGAAGCAGAGTGGGAAGGCTAAATATTTAAGAAAAAAAAATTAAATGAATAATATAAAGGAGCCTAGTTCTAAAAATAAAGGACTTGGCTCCTTATTTAATATTAAAACGATTAACATATCAAAATCATTTGGTGGCACTAAAGCACTAGATGATATCAATCTGGAATTAATGGCTGGCGAAATACATGGATTGGTTGGTCAAAATGGTGCTGGAAAATCAACTTTAGGAAAAATTATTGGTGGCTATCTTCAATCTTCTGAGGGAAAATTAATTCTTAATAACAAAGAAATTGAAAAATGGTCTCCTAAAACTGCCCTTGATAATGGCGTTGCAATGATTCATCAAGAACTTGCATTAGTTCCTCTAATGTCTGTATTTGAAAATATTTTTCTTGGAATTGAAGAAAATAAATTTGGTGTTCTTGAAAAAAAAAATTTAGATTTTTTTTATCAACTTGAAGAAAAAATTAGTTTTGGATTAAACCCCAATGATATAGTGGGTAATTTACGTATAGCAGATCAACAAAAAGTTGAAATTATGCGAGCCTTAGCACGGAATGCGAAAATCATAATAATGGATGAACCAACATCTTCACTTACGAAAGATGAAATAAATCGACTACACGCTTTGATGTTACAATTAAAGTCATCTAAATATTTAATTATTTATATTTCTCATTTCTTAGATGCCATCCTAGAAGTGTGTGATAAAGTTACAATCTTAAGAGATGGCAAACTTATTAGAACAAGTGCGATAAAAAATGAAAACAAAGAAATGTTAGTTGAAGCAATGCTTGGTCAACCAGCCACAATAACATTTCCAAAGAAAGAATTTTCTTCAATTGAAGATCATAAAACAATTTTTGAAATTGATAAATTAAAAACAGATACAGGACTTATGAACGTATCATTAAAAGTAAACTATGGTGAAATTGTTGGTTTGCTTGGACTTGTTGGAAGTGGGAGAACAGAGACACTAAGAGCAATATTTGGAGCGGATAAAATTTTACACGGCAAAATGAAGTATCTTGAAAAAAATTTAAAAATAAAAAATCCCAACGATGCTATAAAAAAAGGTATTGTGATGATTCCTGAGGATAGGAGAAAATTAGGATTAGTTTTTACTCAAAATACAAAATCTAATATATCTATTACAAACTTAAATAAGATTAGTAATCTTGAAATCTTAAACGGACTTAAAGAAAAAACTCTTGTTCAAAAATTAATTAATCAGGTAGATATTAAACCAAATGTTATCGATGGTAACATATCTTACTACTCCGGGGGTAACCAACAAAAAGTATTATTTGCGAAATGGATGTTTAATTCTCCAAATTTAATTTTACTTGATGAACCAACTCGCGGAGTTGATGTTGGGGCAAAAAGAAAAATTTATGAGTTGATTAGAGAGTTAGCATCCAAGGGAATTGGTATGATACTAGTTTCTTCTGAACTTGAAGAAGTAATGGGATTGGCTGATAGAGCTTATTTAATCAAAAATGGAAAAACTTATGATGAAATTATTCCTCAAGATTCTTCATTGGATAAAGTTTTGTTTTCACTATTTGGTGCAAAAAAGAATAACATGAACAATCATGCAGTTAGCTAATATAATAAATTTTTCAAGAAATTATGCGGTTTTAATTTTGATCGTATTACTAATGATTATTCTTTCCTTTGCTAGTGAAGCCTTTTTAACACCTAGAAACTTATTAAATATTTTAAATCAAAATGCCCCATTGGCAATAATTGCAAGCGCTCTAACATTGGTAATTATTGTTGGAGGATTTGATCTTTCGACTGCAGGAATATTTGGTGTGGCCACTGTTTCGGCAGCCTGGATTGCTGTAAACATCAATCCTTTTTTAGGTTTGGCTGTAACTCCATTTATTGGAATTATTATGGGTTATATAAATGGAGTTTTAATTACTTCATTAAAAGTCCATTCTTTTTTAGCTACTATAGCAACAAGTCTAGTTTTCAGAGGCATTGCAATTTTAATTACTGGTGGCTTTTTAATTTCCGTACGCATGAAAGAATTTACGTGGCTTGGAAGAGATAAACTGTTTACGGTTCATTATTCGGTATACATTCTAATTGTTTTTGCACTGTTAACTACCTTTATACTCAATAAAACAACAATTGGACGCTATATTTATGCTGTAGGTGGCAATGAAGATGCTGCTATATTATCTGGGATTAAGGCTAATTTTACAAAAATTTTTGCATTTACTTTTTGTGGTTTAGCTTGTGGAATTGCAGCAGCCATTCAAGTATCAAGGATATCCATGGGTGCCCCACAAGCTGGCCTAGGAATGGAACTGCAAGCAATAGCTGCAGTAATTTTAGGTGGAACTAGTATATATGGAGGATCTGGAGCTGTATGGCGTTCTGTTTCTGGCGTAATGCTTTTGGCTTTAATAACTAACGGTTTTAACATACTTAATGCTGAACCATTTTATAAAGACTTAACAACCGGCGTTGTAATTGTAGCAGCCGTTGCATTAACTGCTGGAAGAAAATAATAATTATTTTTTTATTAGCTCACTAATAAATAAATCACCGTATCCTTTTTCTTTTGCTTCTTGATAAAAATATTTTGTAACTGAAGATAATTTCTCAGCATGGAGCATATCTTGAAAAAATTCATTAATATATGTTAAATCTTTTAAGGCGTTATTAACGCTAAACATGTATCCCTTATAATCATTATTGATAGCTTTTTCGGCCATACGATTTAAGGCCCCTGAATTTCCAGAGCCAAGTTTTGCTACATCATAAAGTTTCTTTAAGTCAATTCCAAGTTTATCAGCAGCTTTAAGTGTTTCGATAACAAAAGTTGCTGTTCCGAGTGAAAGAAAATTATTAACCAATTTTGCTTTTGCACCCATACCAACAGGACCAAAGTAAAAAACATCCTCACAAAAATTCATTAAAATTTCTTTTGCAAATTCAAAATCCTTCTCTTCACAACCAACTATTGCCCTAAAACTCCCTCTTCAGCCTGAACAGGTCCTCCCATTACAGGCGATTCAACATACATAATATCTAAAGAATTTAATTTTTAAAAAATTTAATTGAACCGTCTGCTTTATGTGTTGTTATGTCAATTATCATAGTTTTTTTTTGTAAATGAGGAGCGATCTCACTAATTATATCTACAGCTACTGGAGTATTGGTAACGCACATTATAATAACGTTAGACAAACTTGCTAATTCCTCTAAATTAGTTGCTTCTTTTGCACCTTTTTTGAACTAAATCATCAATAGGTTTTCTATTTTTATGAGCAAAAACTGTGAGATTATAATTATTGACCAAATTAAGTGCAATGCCGTAACCCATATAACCAGCACCAATAAAACCAATTTTTATTTTACCTTTATTCATTTGTTTGTTCATAAGCTAACTAATTTCTGATACTGGTTCACCTAATACATCATAGTTAGGCTCAACACCAAGTCCTGGTAAATCTGAAGCTTTCATAAAGCCATCCTTTATTATAGGACCACCTTTTGCAATTTCAACCTCAGTGTATTCGTGGAAAGCAGAGGATTGAAAATGGAATGCCTTAGGAGTAGAATGAGCTAAATGAGCAATAGCTGAAGTTGCAATTTCTCCCCCCCAACTATCTTCAATGGTCATATGAATACCAAGGGTTATGCATAGGTCTCTAAATTGTCTTGCTTTTGTTAAACCACCAACACGATTGATTTTTAAATTTACAACATCCATTGCATTATCATTATAACCCCTAATCAGCATGTTAATACTGTCCATACACTCATCAAGGATAAAAGGATGATCAGTATGCTTTCGAACAGATAAGCATTCTTCATAACTTTTACATGGTTGCTCAATATAAACATCAATGTCTCTTATTGCTTTTACGACCCTCATAGCCTCGTGCTGAAGCCATCCAGTATTTGCATCAGCATTCAAAATATTGCCTTTCTCTAATTTTTCTGAAACTTTAAATATTCTTTCTATATCGTCATCGACATTTGCGCCGACTTTCATTTGAAACTGTTTAAAACCCTGTTTTTGGTAAGATACGATATTTTGAGCCATTTCATTTGGATCTCTACGACTAATGACTTTAAAAAGTTTAACTTCCTTGTTTATTAATCCACCAAGCAATTGGTAAACGGGTAACTTTGTACTTTTTCCTAAGATATCCCAACAAGCCATATCTATTGCTGATTTAGCATAAGGATGACCATTTAAAAATTCATCCATTTTAAAATTAATAGAATAAATTTCAGTTGGATCTAAACCAATAAGGTTGTGTGCAAGTTTAGCAATCCCTGTTCTAGCTCCTTCAGCATACGCTGGTAAATAAGAAGGACCCAAGGGGCATGTCTCACCTACTCCAGTAATCCCAATGTCTGTTTCTATGACTACAACTGTGCTATCAAATGAAGAAAAACTTTGTTTTGCCCAACTATAACTTCCTTCCTTCATTGGAAGATCTACTTTAAATATTTTTATTTTTTCTATTTTCATTAATCTATCTTAGTTATTTTTATCATTTCAATGATCTCTCAAGAAATTTAATAGTTTCAGTTTCTTTTGGACTATCTATTATTTCATTAGGTGAACCACTTTCTATAACTTTTCCTTCATTTAAAAATGAAACTCTATCAGACACCTCTTTAGCAAAACGTACTTCGTGAGTTACAATCATCATAGTCATGCCTTCATTTTTTAATAATCTTAAAGCATCTAAAACTTCACCAACTAACATTGGATCTAAAGCTGAAGTAATTTCATCAAAAAGCATGTAAGAAGGTGACATGGCTAAAGCCCTAGCAATAGCCAATCTTTGCTGTTGACCGCCAGATAGTTTACTTGGATAGACGTTCATTTTATCACTTAATCCAATTTTTTGTATTTGTTGTTCTGCAATTTCTTTGGCTTCTTTTTTATTTTTTTTAAGTACAGTTTTAAGTGCTAATGTTACATTTTCCAATGTCGTCAGATGTGGAAATACATTAAATTGCTGAAAAACTATGCCAATTTTCTTTCTTAAAGAATTTAGGTTTGTTTTTTTATCATTTACTTCAATTTCATCTACTAAAATCTTACCTTTTTGAATTTTTTCAAGTCCGTTGATACATTGTAATAAAGTTGACTTTCCAGATCCGCTTGCACCTAAAATAGAATGTACTTTATTTTGTTCAACATCCATGTTGATTCCTTTGAGAACTTCAAGTTGACCAAAAGATTTATGAACATCAATAATTCTAATCATAATTCATATCTTTCCCATCTTTTTTCCAGAATATTTGTAACTCTAGTAAAACAAAAACTAACAGTAAAGTATAATATTCCGGCAATTGTTAAAATTAATATTGGTTCTTGCGTCCTTGTAATTATAATTTGAGAAGATTTTAGTAATTCAATAATTCCAATCCATAAAACTAATGAAGTATCTTTAAAAACCCCAAGCGTAACTCCAACCCAGGCAGGAAGTGACACTCTTAAAGCTAAAGGAAAGGTAATTTCTTTTAATGTTTGAAGATAAGTTAGACCCAAAGACCGAGAGCTTTTAAGAAAAGGTATGGGAACACTTAAAATACCTGATCTCACTGTTTCAGTAACATATGCACTAGTATAAATAGCTAAAACAAAACAAGACACCTCAAAGGGACTAAAGCCAAATTTAAAAATTGAGCTAAGAGCATTAATTAAAATAAGCTGAATAAGTAGAGGAATCGACCTAAAAATATCGAGTATTGACCCTATAAAAAAATTTAAAAAAATACCTGCTATACTTCTAATAAATCCAAAAATAATTCCTAAAATAGTACCAAGAATAACTGACCAAAGCGTCAAAGTTACAGATATACCCAACCCTTTAACCATATAAAAAAAATCATTTACGGAAAAATCGAATACAAAGTTCATAACACTAATATCTAAATAATTTATAACTTAATAAATATGCTGAATTTAAAAAAATTTTTGTAATTAAATAATACAATACTGCAGCAAGTAAAAAATATTCAAAAGTTCTAAATGATAAAGCATTAAGCTCATTCGTAACTCCCATTAAGTCTGTATTCATTCCAACAATCACACCTAAAGAGGTCATTAATATTGCCAAGACAGTTTGATTGGTGACTGAGTGAAATACAATTCTAAACAATTGTGGAAGGATAATATAAATAAAAGATTGAAAAAAATTCATTCCTAGTGATCTTCCTGTTTTCATTTGAGTAGCTGGTATTGCCCTTAGGCCACCTCTAAACGTTTCCGCTAAGTAACCAGAATTATTAAAAGTTATGCCAATAAGTAAAGCACCAAAAGAGCCGACATAGATTCCAAATGTTCCTAGACCAAAATAAACCATGTAAATCTGATATAATGCTGGTGTGTTTCTAGAGATTTCTATCCATATATTTGCTATTGAAAAAATAATTTTATTATTACTATTTTTTGCAAGTGCTAGAATAGCGCCAAGGATTATTCCAAATATTATTGATAGGAATGCTATTTCGATTGTAGTAATTGAGCCATAGAGCATTTTAGGTAAAAGCTTAAATGCCGGATACCAATGAAAAGTATAATTCATTATTTCGTATAATATACGTTCAAAAGATAAAGGATGATTAATCTGTTAATCATCCTTTATAATTACTAGTTATTAACCTTTGATATTAATAGTAAGTTCCTGGAATTGTATAATCAGGCATTTTTCCTTCACCAATCCATTTATTAAATAATTCTTGCGCTCTACCTGTTCTAATTTGTTGATTAACAAAAAGATTAAGATAGTTCAACAATCCATATTCATGTCTCAAAGCAATCAAACTAACATAGTCAGTATCATATGGAGCTGTGCCCTCAACTGATAAAGTTGGATACTTCCCAGAATTCACATGAGCCCAAGCAACGGTACTAGTTACAACTGTTGCTTCAATTTGTCCTTGCTTAAGTGCTAACAACAAATCTGCTTCACTTTGATAGGCACTAAATGAGCCACCACAGCCTTCAACAAATGGTTCAAGTCGGATTGCCTCATAAGTACCAGCTACATTTCCTACTTTTTTACCACACATATCGTCATAAGTTTTAATGCCTGAATCTTTTCTTGTTAGAACATTAAACTCAAATGCAAAATATGGAATTGTAAATCCAATAGTTTTAGCTCTTTCTAATGTATCAGATGTTGAAGCTATACCAACGTCTGCCCTACCCGATACCAGTGCTGGTATTCTATCAGGAAAAGGTGTTTCCACAATTTTAATTTTTACACCCAAAACATTAGCAAGATCCTTACAAAAATCTACATCATATCCATCAGGCTCATTGTTACTGTCTCTAAATCCCATTGGCGGAAAATCTAAAACAGCTGCGCATTTTAATTCTCCTGAAGAAATAATGTCATCAAGCTGATCTGCATATGCATTAAAACTAAAAAAGAAAATAAAAGATAATAAGAAAACAATGAATTTATTTTTCATAATATACCCTCCTAAATTTAATATATATTAATACTTAAATGAATAATGAAAACATAAAATTGTCAAGAGTTTATAATACAAATTATTATTAGAAAATTATATTTAAAGATTGAGTATTTTTGATAATTATTAATTATTTTTCATTACTGATTTTCAGACATCATGAATAAAGTGGCATTACCACCTGCGGCAGTTGTATTGTAAGAGTATGATTTTTCGTTTGCAAACTTTAATAAATAATTCGGACCACCAGCTTTCGGTCCTGTACCAGATAGCCCTCTACCGCCAAAAGGTTGCACGCCTACCACGGCTCCAACAATATTCCTATTAATATAAATATTACCTATGTTGGCATTATTAAAAATATAATTAATGGTATTTTCAATCCTACTCTGAATACCCAAGGTCAGACCATAGTTCATCTTATTGATATCAGAAATAAGTTTTTCTATTTCATTAGATTTATATTTGTATACATGGATTACAGGGCCAAAAATTTCTTCTTTTACCTCATTTAAACTCTCTATTTCAATAATAGTAGGAGTAACATAGTAACCTTGATATTTGGATTCGAGGGGTGATTGAGATAAAACTTTTGATTTAAAAGATTTTACGTGGTTATTAATGCGATCCTTAGCTTCCTGATCAATTACTGGACCAATATCGGTTGACAATAAATTTGGTAATCCAATCTTTATTTTTTTTGTTGCTCCAATTAGCATCTTAAGAGTTTTATCGTAGACTTCATCTTGAATCGCTAAAATGCGAAGAGCAGAACAACGTTGACCAGCTGCATTAAAGCCAGATTCTATCGCATCATCAACAACTTGTTCTGTTAAAGCTGAGGAATCGATGATCATAAAATTCAGCCCCCCAGTCTCAGCCATAAAGGGTATTATCTCCCCTTCTCTTTTGACCAAATCATTCTGAATTTTCTTTGCTGTTTCACACGACCCGGTAAATACCACACCTTTTATTCTGGTATCATTTAAAACTATTTGTCCTATGTTTCCTCCTTTTCCTATAAGAAGTTGAAGTGATCCCAGAGGAAGACCAGCCTTTAAAAAAAGTTTTACAATCTCATAAGCAATAATTGATGTTTTTTCAGCAGGCTTAGCTATGACAGTATTCCCTGCCAATAAAGCTGAAACGATTTGACCTGTAAAAATAGCTATTGGAAAATTCCAAGGGCTAATTGCAAAAATAACACCTTTTCCTTCATATACTAGTTTATTTTTTTCTCCTGTAGGTCCTTTCAGAATAATGGGATCCTTAAATACACGAATTGCTTCGCTAGAATAATAATAACAAAAGTCAATAGCTTCTCGTACATCATTGATTGAATCTTTAATTGTTTTTCCTGCTTCAAGTACACAAATCTTTACAAGCTTTTCCTGATTAGCTTCAAGTAAATCAGCAAATTTATTTATAATTTCAACTTTACTTTCTACTTCAACGTTTTTCCAATAAGAGAAGTAATTTGATGCAATTTCAAGCGATTTACGAACTGTAGATTCACTTGCAAAAGCAACATATCCTAATGATTGATCTAATTTACTTGGGTTAAAAACTTTGCGACTCTCATCATCAACATCTATTCCTTTTACAATAGAAAATGCTTTATAACTTAAATCTATTGAAGAAAATATATTCTCTTTTTGCAACCTTGTGTATTCATTGTCTAAATCATACCCTTTGGAATTTTTTCTTTCCGGAAGATAAATGTCAGGTGGAAGAGAAATTTGTGGGTTTGGAATTTGAGAATACTGATCAATGATATCCAAAGGGTCTGCAATTATTTCCTTAATGTCTAGTTTTGGATCATTAATTTTATTTACAAAAGAAGTGTTGGCTCCATTCTCTAATAATCTACGCATTAAATATGGAAGCAAATCATTATACTCTCCAACAGGAGCATATATTCTGCATTTTTGGTAATTATCACTAGAATAACGATTAAAGTATTCATGAATTTTATCTGCCATTCCATGAATTCTTTGGAATTCAAAAATTTTGTCTTTTCCAAACTCTTCAATAAAAGCTATTGAATAAGCGTTATGTGTGGCAAACTGAGGAAAAATATTTTTTTGCAATGAAAATAATTTTTTAGCGCATGCCATCCAGGATAAGTCTGTCAGAGACTTTCTTGTGAATACTGGATAATTTGGTACGCCTAATTCTTGAGCTAACTTAATCTCACTATCCCAGTAAGCCCCTTTTACTAACCGAACATTTATTACTCTGTTGTCTCTTCTTGCCAACTTATCTAACCAATCAATCACATAAAAAGCTCTTTTTTGATAAGCTTGAACTGCCAGTCCAAGACCGTTCCATCCTAATAAATTTCGATTGGAAGACAGTTTGTCTAAAATTTTTAAAGACAAAATAAGTCTATAATTTTCTTCTGCATCAATGCACAATTGAATATTATATTGCTTTGATATTTCACATAATTTCACTAATTTAGGTAAAAGTTCTTTTTCTAAATCTTCAGATTTATTTCTTTCATACCGGGGATGTAATGCGGAAATCTTTATTGAAACACCATTCGCATATTTAATTTCAGAAGAATTATTTAGCAGCTTGCCCACTGCATGTATGGATTTAATATAATCTTGAAAATACTTTTCAGCATCTTCCATGGTTCTTGCGCCTTCGCCAAGCATGTCAAAAGAAAAAATATTTTTTTTATATTTCTCTGATTCAGTAAATTTCATTCCTTCCTCGATGGTTGGTTTAAAAACAAACTGTCTTGCTAAGATAGTAACTGCTTTTTTAACTGCTGTACGAATTATAGGCTCGGTACTTTTTTTTAATAAACTTTTATATGTTTCTTCAAGTTTCGTTTTGTCAGTTATTTTTTTATCAAGTATGTTTCCAGTAAGAAAAAAAGCCCACGATGACGCATTGACAAAAATTCCTTTATCTGTGCTAATATGTTTCTTCCAATCAACCGATGAAAATTTATCCTCTAATAATCGATCCATCGTTTTTTTATCAGGAATTCTCAGTAGGGCCTCAGCCAAACAAAGCAAAACAGTGCCTTCTTTAGTATTTAACTCATACTCCTGAAGTAAATTTTCTACAGGACTATCTGACTTTATTGATTTACGGACAGCTTCAACAATTTCATTTGCCCTATCTTCAATGTTAAGGAGGCGTTTATTGTATTCTGGTTTTAAATAATCTAATAAATTTTTTACAACTAGAGATTCTGAAGCATAAGAAATTTTATTAATCTCATCAAAGGTAATTTCTAGATTCATTTCGTTCATATTTTTCAATCTATTGACTGCAATTTATACAGATTCCGTTATTTACTCCTCCGCTAAATGTAACATTTGCTTTTGAATCTTTTTCAAAATTATCTGTGGTAATGGTTGTTTTAGAAGTGCTAAGCTGACAAGAAATTAAAAAGGTTAAAATAAAAATAAAATCTAAAATTTTTTTCATTACTTATTGTCTAATTAACTAAATCATAAATTTCAACTATATTAATCTACGACAACTTATCTAGAGTTGGCTTAGGATCAATTCTTCCATTTTATTAAAGATCTTATATCTTTTTTTGTGAATAGTTTAGTCACATTGTCCAACTGATCCCAGAGCGCATTTCTTACCATCAACCCAAATGGCAGGTTCAAATAAGAAGAAAAAACTTTCCATTACTAACACAAACTTTTCAATCAAAACAACTGGCAAGAAGATGGGTAAGAAAACAAGAGGCTAAACTTGATGATGGATACTACGTTGTTAACAATAAACATTGCTGTCTAAAAGAGCTAACCTATCGTTACATAGAAGAAATTCTCCCGAAGAAAAGGGTTGGCATTAATGAAGCAATCATTCTCAAGGCATTCATGCGTCAGCCTTTTGTCAATAAACCAATAGTTCAGATAACAGCGGAGGAGTTAGCACAATACAGAGATAAAGACTTGAAAGAGTTAAGCCTGCAACTTTATTGAGGGAATTTTGTGTGGTGCAGCACCTGTACAGCATTGCCAACAAAGAGTGGGGTTACAATATTCCCAATCCCATCAAGTGTATTCAAAAACCTACACTAAATAACAAAAGGGAAAGACGCTTAACCAACGAAGAGTTTATCTTCCTCATTAGAGGAAACTACCCTCAAGTTAAATTAAGAAACATTATTGAATTAGCCATAGAAACAGGAATGAGGCGTGGTGAAATTCTAAACATCAAACCAGAACATATCAAGGGACAAACTTTATTAATCCCTATAACAAAGAACGGTTATCCACGAACAATACCTCTAACTAAAAGAGCCTTATATCTCTTGGAGAGTGCTAATTTACCTTATGTTATGTCTGCCAATGCTGTGAGACTGGCTTGGGACAGGCTAAAGAAAAAAGGAAACATCAAGGACCTGCACTTCCATGACTTGAGGCATGAAGCCATCTCACGTTTATTTGAGAAAGGCTTAAGTATTCCAGAAGTATGGCACAGCTAGTCAGGTCGCCTTTGTATAAACCTAAAGTTAAACCTTCCGGAAA
>Ga0208391_1000055_pt1 | contig 52307 bp, 55 predicted proteins | sample Knorr_S23_td_Bot_FD_185612 | JGI IMG/M metagenome (GOLD analysis project Ga0208391, IMG submission 185612) | Marine microbial communities from Southern Atlantic Ocean transect - Knorr_S23_td_Bottom_ad_3770_LV_A (SPAdes) (version 2) | ecosystem: Environmental > Aquatic > Marine > Oceanic | place... | reverse complement strand
TGTGAATAATTATCATCAAACCATTCTTTGTATGTTATTTCATTGTTGTATCTGTCTACATAACTTTGTAGATCTTTTGTTTCATCTACAAATGAAGCAATTGTAGATTTACTTACTTCTACTTCTGGTTCTATTGCTGATTCTACTTCTGGTTCTATTGCTGGTTCATCATATGCCTTTTTTACAATAATTGTAATATTTTCTCTATCTTCTTGTTCTTCAACATTAACAATAATATCAAAATTATAATTTACATCTTTAAAACTTCCATGTGATTTTGATGGAGTCCAAATAAATTTTCCAGTAATAGAATCAATTGTCGCATCTTTAGGTGCATTTTCTAAACTATAAACTACATCTGTAATTGAATCATCATTGATACTTGCCGTAAATGTAATTGTTTTTTCAACTTCAATTATTTTATCTTCAATTGAATTTAATTGTAATATTGACTTTGTAGGCTGTAACACTCTATCCCCATCATATTCAAGAACAATTGTTATTCCATCATCTTTTTGAACAGTAAACGCTATAAACTGATAAGATCCAATTGCTGGAAAAACATCCTTTACACTTTTTGGTATTGTTTGAAAAATTCCTACTGAATTCGACATTGCCCCTACAAGATAACTTTCTTTTCCATTGGGATTTATCATGACAATATTGATCATTTTGTTCCCTTCCTCTTCATTTCCTACAAATACAATTTTTTCATCAACAGTGTAGAAATTTTTCTCAATTGAAATTTCAGTTATTTCCGCATAAACTGGTACTAACATTACCAAAAATAATGATAATGCCCCAATTACAACTAATTTTATTTGCATATTTTGTTTTAAATTATTTATTTTTAAAAAATAAACAAATTTTTTTTCTCTTTATAGCAAATAATTATTCACAAAACCTACAAATCAAGTAAAAATCTCATGTAAACTGTATCTTCGTTCCTAATCTCCATATCATAAAATGTAGGTGCTTTTATCTCTACTTTGAAATTATGTTTTTTTAAATCAAGAATTTCTCCAAATGCTTTTGCGTTAATTTTATAGATATCTTTTTTTTCAATATCGAATTCTATTCTTTTTATTGCAAATCCTTCGGTAATTAGAATAAATGGGATTTCTTCTAACCAACTAAAAAGAAGATAATGTAGATCTTTTCCTTGAGCTACAAATTCTTTAGTCTGTTTTTCTTCAACTTTATCTTGATCAAGTGTTAGATTAATTACTGCATCTGCTGTAACTGCAAATGCTTCTTTTAGATCCTTTCCTTCAACTTCAATTATTGCATCTGTAGCATGATCTAGAAATCTATAACTCAATAATCTTTTTTAAATTTCTCTAATTATTAATCTAGGTGGTATATTTTGAATTTTATTAGATTAAATAATTACAATATTTTAAAATTAGAATAAATTATAGTTATTTTATGAAAGCTACCTATTTTGATGGCAAACAAATTATTTTAGATAAAAATTTCCCAGATCCAAAATCTGATGAGACACTAATCCGAGTTAATCTCGCTGGTATTTGTGGAACTGATTTAGAAATTTTAGATGGATATATGGAATATAATGGAATTTTAGGTCATGAATTTGTTGGAACTGTAGAAAAATCTAGAAATCCTATGATGATTGGTAAACGAGTCGTAGGTGAAATTAATGCTGGATGTGGTAAATGTGATTCTTGTATGAATGGAATGGAAAGACATTGTCCATTAAGAACTGTACTTGGAATTTTAAAACGAGATGGTGCTTTTGCTGAATTTCTTTCATTACCAGAAAAAAATTTACATATAATTCCAGATTCAATTAGTGATGAACAAGCAGTATTTGTAGAACCTTTAGCTGCTGCTTTTGAAATTAAAGAACAAGTATCTCTAAAACCTAAATGGAATGTTGCAGTAGTAGGTGATGGAAGATTAGCTCAACTAATCATTCAAGTTATAAAATTAACATGCTCTAATATTACATGTTTTGGTAGACATGAAAGTAAACTTGAGGGACTAGTTAAATCTGGTATTAAAATAAAAATTGGAATTGAATCTACCGATGAACAATTATTTGATCTAGTAGTTGAAGCTACTGGTAGTAATTCTGGTTTTGTAGATACTATGAAACTTGTTAAACCTCGTGGAATTGTAATTTTAAAATCAACTATTGCATCACGAGAAAATCTTGATTTAACCCCAACTATAATAAATGAAATTACCTTAATTGGTTCTAGATGTGGATTATTCAAACCTGCTATTGATGCACTTGCATCAGGAGTTATCTCTGTTGATTCCCTGATTGATTCTACTTATTCTTTAGAAAAATTTGAAGATGCAATTATTCATGCAAAAAAACCTAATACCATGAAAGTATTCTTAAAACCTTGATTCAGAATTCATTATGACCTATTTTGCAATTTCAGTCATTTTTAGATTGATGTTAAATTACTAATATCTAGATTAATTTCATTAATTGTGCCTAATTGGGGCTAATGATCGCCTCAAAAGTGAAATTTTTTACATTAAACATTTTAAGTCAATTTGAAGAGATTAATTATGTTGCATGCAGCTGAGATTTCAATTATTTTACCAACTTATAATGAATCTAAAAATATTCGTGGAATCTTAGATCACATCAAAAAATCTTTTCCATCAAATCTAAAACTTGAGACTATAGTCGTAGATGATAATTCTCCTGATAATACTGCAAAAATTGCTGAAGATTATTTTCATTCAATTAAAGAAAAATCAAGTCATACAATTAATGTAATTAAACGAAAGGCAAAAAATGGACTAAGCTCAGCAATTCTTAATGGTATCCAAGAAGCATCTTCAAACACAATTGTAGTAATGGATAGTGATTTTTCACACCCACCAAGTATTATTCCAAAATTAATTGATGCATTAAAACAAACTAGATGTGATATTGCAATTGCTTCAAGATATGTACATGGAGGTTCAATTCAGGGTTGGCCAATTAAAAGAAAATTAATGAGTAAGGTTGCAACTTTAATTGCAAAAAAAGGATTAGGAATAAAACCTCTTGATCCAATGTCTGGATTTTTTGCTTTTAAAAAAAATATTCTTGATGGATTAAAATTTGATGCACTTGGTTACAAAATGTTATTAGAAATTTTAGTAAAAACAAAAGGTGTAAAAATAGAGGAAGTACCTTATACTTTTACTGATAGAGAATTAGGTTCAAGTAAGCTTGATGCTTCAACTGTTTTTGATTATTTTAAATCTGTCTGGAAGCTATACAAATATGGAAGAACAGTTCACAAAGATGAAACACGTGCATCTGTTAGATTTCTTTCTAAAGCTGCAAGATTTTTTACTGTTGGAGCTTCTGGCTTAGCAATTAATTATCTCGCATCTATGATTTTTTCATTAAATTCTGATATGTGGTATATTCATGCTACTACATTTGGAATAATATTTTCCATTTCAAGTAACTTCCTACTAAACAAGTATTGGACATTTGAAGATAGAGACTTTTCTCCAAAACGAACTATTATTCAATATGGAAAATTTGTTGGATTTAGCTCTATTGGAGCGCTAGTTCAACTTGGTATGGTTTACAATCTTGTAGATCAATGGAATATCTCCTATCCCGTTTCATTAGTACTGGCAGTAGGAGTTGCAGCATTTGGTAATTTCTTGTTAAATAAGAGATGGACATTCAAAGAAAAAGTCTGGAGTTAGCAAATTCTCCTTTCTTCATTTAACGATTATTTTCATTTAATAATCTAGGCACTAAATTGAGTAATTTGTTTACGATTCACTCGTAAAGTAATTTAGTACGATTTTTTTGTAATAAAGAAATGGAACTCTTTGATTCATTTCTCATATTTATTGCAGATTTTTTAGGTGAACATCTCTATGAGGGAATATTTTTTGCAGCATTAATTGAAACTATCATACCGCCAATTCCTACTCTTGCAGTATTTCCAACAGCTGGATTTTTGGCATCACAACAGGGAATTTCGTTATTAGGTATTATTCCTATGATTATTCTTGGTGGAATTGGTGCTACAATTGGAACAACTGTGATCTATTTAATTGCATTAAAACTTGGAAGGGCTGTTTTACTTCGATATTTAAAAAATTTTAGAATTACTGAAAAAAAATTGGAACGAGTGGAAATATGGTTTGAAAAATATGGTGACAAGGCAGTTCTAATTGGAAGACTTGTTCCAGTAATGAGAGAAATGATTTCAGTACCTGCAGGATTATTAAAAATGAAAATTCCTAAATTTATTTTGTTTACGTTTATTGGTTCTTGTATTTGGTCATCAATTACTATACTATCTGGATATTATTTTGGTGAAGCAATTGGTCTTACTAAATAATTTGGTTAGTTTAAAAATTTCTTAATGTTTTTTGTTTTTTTCCTTCCCAAATCAATTCTCGCATACCTAAATTTTTTCCTAAGGAATTAGCTGTTGCAGGTCCAAATCCTTCAAAATGATTATTAGCCATTACCATTGCAAGGGGAATATTTGAAATTTTTTCTAATTTTTGTGCCCAATTCTTAATTAATTCTGATTTATTTTTTCTTATCTTCCCAAATTGATTATCTGGAATAGTTCGATCTCCAATTAATCTAACATAAAGATAATGTGATGTTATTGGCATTGGATTATTTACTCCTTTTACTATATTCCATACAAGACAATGTTTTTTCTGTTTTAGATAATTTAGTGCCTCTTTTGTAAACCATGATTCATGTCTTCCTTCAATTGGATATAAAAAATCATTAGGTAGAATATCGAATAGTTCTTCTAATCTAGGTTTAGCTTCATCAAATGTTAATGATGGTGGTAATTGTAATACAAGTGCTGAAATTTTTTCATGAATTGGTATAAGTGATGATAAAAATGAAAAAATTTCTGAATTTATTCTCTCTAGTTTTTTTTCATGTGTAATTATTGATGGAAATTTTGCTGTAAATTTAAAATGTCTTGGAGTATCTACATTCCATTTTCTAACAATTTCTTGTGATGGTATTTTATAAAATGTAGAATTAATTTCAGTAATACTAAAAATTTGTGAATAATATTTTAACCAATCCGAACTTTTTAGATTTTTTGGATAAAAAGTTCCAGACCATCCTTGATAACTCCATCCAGTACATCCAATTTTAATTTCCATATTTTTTATCTATATTCACTTCCACAATCTCCTATTACATCAAACAAATCATTTGATTTTGAAGTAATTGTGGATATTGATGAAATATCCTCTTGATCTAATTTTAATTCAAAAACTTTACTATTGTCTTCTCTGTGATTTGTTATTCCTAGCCTTGTTCCAATTATTACTCCTGCAACTTGTGGTTTATCTAGAATAAACCTTGTAGCAATATTTGCAATACTACAATCATGTTTTTTTGCTATACCGTTTAAGACTTGAAGTAATTCTTGAAATAACTGCCATCCTCCCCACACATCAATCATATTTTTATATTTTTGTAAACTTGCTGTAGTTAGATCTCCTCTATTTGGTTCATCCGTATTGAGATATTTTTCTGAAAAAAATCCTCCTAACAATGTTCCATATGTGAGAATCTGAATTCCATGTTTGGTAAAAAATGGAGTCATAATTTTTTCTGGTCTTTGATCTAAAATAGAATATTGAACTTGATTTGATATTATTTCAAAACCCTTTTCAATAATAATTTTAATTCTTTCAGTATCAAAATTTGTTAGTCCTAAATATCTAATTTTTCCTTCATTTTGTAATTTTGATAAATGTTGTAATGCCTCAATATAACTTGAATCTTGATAATCCCACCAATGAAATTGAAGTAGATCAATACAATCAACATTCATTTTTTTTAATGATTCTTCAATATAGTAAGTTACAATACTGTTACTCATTGGGCCTGGATTTGGAACAAATTTTGTAAATGCCTGAAAATTTTCTATTGTTTTATCTATTTTTTTATTAAAATCTCCAATTAATGATTCTGCAGGACCATAAATATCTGCAAGATCCCACGTTGTAAAGCCTAATTCGTGATATTTTTTCATATCTTGAACTGCTAATTCAGAATCAATTTGACCATGACCTCCTGCAACTTGCCACATTCCATTTAGAATTCTACAAATTTCTAAATCTTTTCCAAGTGTGATTTTCTCCATAATCATTAATTGTATCAAAAATCTATATAAAAAATAGTTCACTTTTGTAAATTATTTTTTTAATTAGATCTAAAAATGATTTTTCTATTTTACAAAGATCTATAAGCTAAGAAACAATCATTATGATAGATATGTTTAAAACTAAAAATTGGTGGGATGATTTTCCTGAACTTGAGCAAGATTTAGAAGAAAATATCGCATAATGTTATAGAAATATCTAAATCACAATCATCTAACAGATAATTGACTTGGAATTACCACGTGGAATGAAAGATTTTACATGGTCTGAAACTGCAAATATTGAACACATAAGATCTCATTTTAAGCAACTATCAAATTTATACGGATTTTCATTTATGGATCCTTCCCCAATCGAATTATTATCTACCCTTGAAACAAAATCTGGTCCTGCAATTAGAGATGAAATTTATTATTTCAAGGATAAGGGTGATAGAGAGATTGCCTTAAGATTTGATTTTACAATGGGCCTAACAAGATACGCCACTTCTCAAAAATCTATGAAACTCCCAGCAAAAATTTCAAGTTTTGGTGGAGTATTTAGATATGATGAGCCTCAAAAAGGACGTTATCGATATTTTCATCAATGGGATCTTGAAATTTATGGTAAAGCAAATTTAGAATCCGAATCCGAAATTATTGAATTAACTTCAAGACTATTTGATTCATTATTGCTTAAAAATATCACAATTGACGTTAATCATAGAAATCTTGTTGAATCCTATATTAACAAAATTTTTGATTCACAAGATTCTAAATTAGTAGGTGATATGTTACGTGCAGTTGATAAAATTGCAAAAAAATCAAAAGATGAAATTATAAAAGAATTTGAAGATAGATACCCTAAAGAAAAATTAGAAAAAATTCTAGAATTTTCACAAATTAAAGGATCAATAAAAGAAATTGAATCTGTATTTGATGTATCTCAATTAGAATCTTGGAATGAAATAAAATTATTATTTGATTCTTTAGAAAATAGAGGCGTATCTAATGTTAGAATTAATTTTGGTATAGTTAGAGGGTTAGATTACTATTCTGGAATTGTCTTTGAAGTATTTGATAAAAATTCAAAACTTGGTGCTTTAGCTGGTGGCGGAAGATATGATACATTAACTAAAGCATTCAAAAGAGATGATATTGGTGCTACCGGTGTTGCAGGTGGAGTAGAACGAATTATTTTAACAATGCAAGAACAAAATATTATTTCAGAAATACAACAACCTAGAGTTTCAGTTTTATACATTAATGATGATATGCAAAAAGTTGCACATTCTATTACATCGTTACTTCGATTAAATAATATTCCAACCGATATTGATTTAGCAGGGAGAAATTTAAAAAAACAAATGGATATTGCTAACACTTCAAGATATGCAATTATTGTTGGTCCACAAGAGTTAGAACAAGGAAATGTAGTACTCAAAGATATGAAAACTGGAACTGAAGGAACTATTTCTTTAGAAAAATTAACTGATGATCCAAAATCTATTTTTAATTTAGAAACGCTCTAGTTAAATTCATAATTTCTGGACCGTTTGTTAATGAACCTACTACAACACAATGATTATTTGCTAAAATACCTGATGAGACATATGGTACGCCCCCATTTATTGAAGATTGTTCTATATTTACGCCTAATACATCTGCTATAATCTCCATATCTTTTTCTTCTGCTTCTGGATGAATTACAGCACCTGTATTATTTGCTCTAAGTGTAACTCCTGATAAATGAGATCCAGCTATTTTTTTTTGAAGTACTTCTACTCCCATTACATCTGATATTACTTTACAATTTTCTTTTGATAATGCAGGTGAAACAATTGCTCCTTTATCATTAACACAAATTACATTTCCAAGTGCATTAAATTTAGTATCTAAAACTCCAACTTCTAAATCTGTTTCATTTTTCAAATAATCATATTCATCTTGATATGCAGTAGATGGTAATAGAAATCCTTTATTGTTCATTACTGATAATGTTCCAATTAATCTAGTGTTAGCAATTGCTGTGTACATTATTTCAATATTCAAATATTCTTCTAGTTTTTTTGCTTTAGTTTCTGCAAATCCCATTGGAACTAATCCAATTGTATCATTAACACTGATGTATACTCCAATGTTTGGTCCTCTATACACATCATACTTGACAATATCCATATCCAGACTATTGATCGTTCAACGTTATGAACGTAAGGAAATCATTCCTGCCTAATTGATCGATTTTTTTTATCTTAATTTGTTAGTTCTAACTAATTCTATCTAGCTTTAAATAATAACTCGATGAAAAATTCATTATGCCTATCGCAGAAAATTTTCCTGAAGGATTAACCCCAACTGGAAAAATTAACTTAGATGATGGAAATTTCCATATTATGTGGGGACCAGGTAAAAAAACTAACGTAGATGGTTCACAAGCTGAGGTATTTACAGACTCTGATGTTGTAGCAGCATACGCAGCAAGAAACGAAGAACAAGTTCCTCTTGGTGTAAGTGGTACAATGGTTGCAGTAGATTGGGATTCGTGTGTTGCAGACGGTGCTTGCATTGAAGCATGTCCTGTTCAAGTATTCCAATGGTACAGAACTGAAAAAGATATTCCAGCAAAAGATGTTGTTGGACAAACCTTTGCAGGAACTGGCAGTGATGTTAAAGATGAGCGTAAAGATCTAACTGATAAAGCAGATCCAATCAGAGAACATGATTGTATTTGGTGTATGGCATGTGTATCTGTATGTCCACCCCAAGCTATCAAAGTTGATCAAGCAAATGTTGAAAAACACGAGAGTGCAGCCAAATCTTTGTAAGTAAATCCTTTCTAGATCCTTCAAATTTATTATTTTTTAATTTAGTCTAGACTAATTTTCTCTAGATTTAAATAATAATCTAAAATAATTCTAATATGGTAGATCTAGTTATACCTGAAGACTTTTGTCTCGACGACGTAAAGCCAACAGGAAAAACAAGCCACGGTGATGGTGAAAATCTTCACTTCATTTGGGGAGATGGCAATTCAGATGGTGCAGCATTTTCAAATGATGATGTTAAAGCAGCTTATGAAGAACACGGGGAAGAACAAGTTCCTTTGGGTATTCATGGTACAACTGTAGCTGTAGATTGGGATTCTTGTACTGCACAGGGTTCATGCTTTAGTGTATGTCCTGTCCAAACATTCCAATGGTACAGAACTGAAAAAGATATCCCAGCAGCAGATTGCAAAGGAGAAACTTTTGAAGGTACTGGTTTGACAGAAGCAGATGAGAGATTAGATTATTCAGACAAGTCTCAACCAATTAGAGAACATGATTGTACGATTTGTATGGCATGTCAAGAAATTTGTCCTGAAGGAGCTATTCGAATTGAAGCATCTAACCAAGAATGGCACGAGAAAGCAGCCGGCATATATGTAAAAATGCCATCAAGTGGCGGCGGACCTCACGCACACGATTAAATAATTTTTCCTTTTTTCTTATTTTTATATTTCATTATCAACAAATTTTAATCACTATTTTCAAACATTTTTTGCCGAGGTCGCTTAGTTCGGTAGAGCGCGGGCCTTGAGAGCCTGTGTGCGCAAGTACGCGGGGGTTCAAATCCCTCTCTCGGCGTTTTTATTTTTCTATTTTTGCAAGCTCTGCAAGCATTGCAGATAATTGAATTTCAGAATTGGCTCCAACTAAAATTCTATAATCATATTTTGCGATTACTTCTAGAATTTCTGATAATTTTTTGTGTTTTGATTTAAAGACAGCTGAATTAATGTATTTAAGAAAGTCTGAAACTGACATTCCATAAACCTTAATCAATTCAATCATTTTCTCTCTTGCTTCTATAACATCTCCTGATAATGCAATTTTTAAAACCTCATCAACATCCGTAGTTTTAGTTAGCCCTGCTGATGATTTTACAGTTTCTTCAGTAATTCCCCCAAGACTTGCAGTTGCTTGCATTAAATTAATTGCATGTCTTAAATCGCCTTCTGAATAATCATAAATTGCTTTTAATCCTTTTTTATCCGTTTTAATTTTCTCTTTTTTTGCAATTACTTCTAATCTGCTAATGATATCTTTTTCTGAAACAGTAGTAAATTTGAATGTGGCACATCTACTTTGAATTGGATCAATAATTTTTGAAATATTATTTGCAATTAGGATAAATCTACAAATTTTAGCAGTATCTTCTATAATTCTTCGAAGTGCTGTTTGCGCATCTGAAGTCATTTCATCTGCTTCATCCAAAATAATTATCTTAAATGGTGCATCTGATAACCCTGCAAACCCTGAGAATTTTTTTACTTTCTCTCTCACCATTCCTATACCTCTTTCATCTGACGCATTTAGCTCAAGTAGATTTCCTTCAATATTATCCCCTAAAATCTGTCTTGATATGCATAATGCAGTAGTTGTTTTACCTACTCCTGCAGAACCTGAAAACATCAAGTGAGGCATATCTGTTGGATCTTTAATTAGAGCTTCCAGACTACCTATAATCTCTGTTTGACCCACAATTTCTGAAATTTTTTTTGGACGATACTTTTCTACCCACATCCCTGTTGCAGACATATGAGTACCAAAAACCTAATCCCATTAATAAATCCGAATTGGTTATTATGAAATACTATCAATTAAAATCAAAATTCATTCCTAATATTGTTAGGCTCAATCTGTGATTAATTAGGATCAAATGATCTCACTAAATTGTTAACAGAATTGATCGATCCGATACTTGAGGATCTAAAAGTGATAAGTGATCTCATGAAAATTGAAGAAATTGAAAAAGTACATTCGATAGGATATCACCTAAAAGACGCTAAAGTTACTGCTAATCAGGATTTCAAGTATAATGTGGCTGGAGTAAAAATTACAGGTATTCAAGGTGATACTAATAACATGCCTCAATGGATTGGAAAAATTTTGAATGATAGTGGGATAGGTACAATCGATATGCCTGATATGATTACTGAATTAAAACAAGCATTATCTAAAGAAAAAATGGTTGGAGAATATCAATTATCTACGTTAGAACCTCATTTCTATATCAAACTAAAACAATCAATGAAAGAATTGAATCGAGATGATTTTGATCATGTTGAAAGTATATTGTTAGAATTATTTAGAATGCGAAGAGGTAAAATTGTAAAGCTTGCAGATTCTATCAAATTAAATTCTGATATCTATAATCAACTAACAGTTGAAGAAAATATTTTTTATAAAACTATCTATGAAAATAGTAAAGAATTTGAAAATCAAGTAAGAGGAGAAAAAAATGAGTAGTTCTCAAACTAGTACATTTACAGATTCTGCATTATCTGATAAAGTAAAAGAATTTCTTATTAGATTTAAAGATAAACAAGGGAATTACAAGTATGTTGATGCAATTGATGCAATGATGCCAAAAAATGCAAAATACATTGTAGTTGATTACAATGATCTTGTAACAGAACCTCAAATAGAAATTATATTTTCTGAAAATCCAGACAGAATTTTTGATGCTTTTGCAAGAGCCATTAAAGAAGCATTGCAAACAAGATTTCCAGACTATGCTGAAAAAATTAAGGAAGAAGTTCGTGTAAGAATAGCTAATTTTCCACTAGAGAGAAGTTTAAGACAAATCAATGCTGAAACAATTGGAAATATTACAAGTGTTTCTGGAATGGTTGTTAGAGCATCAGAAGTAAAACCTCTTGCAAAAGAATTAGTTTTTGTTTGTCCTGATGAACATACTACCAAAATAATCCAACTAAAAGGAATGGATGTAAAAATCCCAGTAGTTTGTAATAATCCAAATTGTAAACAAAGAGATTTTGAATTAAAACCAGAATCTAGTAAGTTTATTGATTTTCAAATTCTTAGATTACAAGAACTACCTGAGGATTTACCTCCAGGACAATTACCTCATTATATTGACATCACAATTAGACAGGACTTAGTTGATAATTCAAGACCTGGTGATAGAATTATTCTCACAGGAGTAGTTAGAGTAGAACAAGAATCTGTTGCTGGCGTTCAAAGAGGTCATAGCGGATTGTATAGATTACGAATTGAAGGAAATAATATTGAATTTTTAACTGGTCGAGGTTCTAAATCTAATAGAAAAATTGGCAGAGAAGAAGTTTCTCCAGAAGAAGAAAAACAAATTAAATCTCTTAGTCAAAGTTCTGATGTTTATCAAAGATTAATTGATTCATTTGCTCCACACATTCAAGGTCAGTCATTAATCAAAGAAGCTATTTTGTTACTAATTGTTGGTTCTAATCAAAGAGTGTTAGGAGATGGTAGCAAGATTAGAGGTGACATTAATATATTTTTAGTTGGAGATCCTGGTACTGCAAAAAGTGAAATGTTAAAATTTTGTGCAAGAATTGCTCCACGAGGTTTGTATACTTCTGGTAGAGGTTCAACTGCTGCAGGACTTACAGCAGCTGTAGTTCGTGATAAAACAGGAATTATGATGTTAGAAGCAGGTGCAGTTGTACTTGGTGATCAAGGTTTAGTTAGTATAGATGAATTTGATAAAATGAAACCTGAAGATAGAAGTGCTCTCCACGAAGTTATGGAACAACAATCAGCAAGTATTGCAAAAGGTGGTATTGTAGCTACACTAAACGCTAGAACATCAATTTTAGCTGCAGCAAACCCCATGTATGGAAAATATGATCCTTTCAAAAATATCACAGAAAATGTAAATTTGCCTATCCCGTTATTGACAAGATTTGATTTAATTTTTGTTGTTAGGGATATTCCTACTAGAGAAAGAGATGAGCTAATTGCAAAACATATCATTCGAAGAAATTCAAGTTTAGGAACTGATAAAAAATCTGTAATTGATATTGATTTGTTAACTAAGTATCTTTCATATGCAAAACGTGGTACGCCTGAATTAACAAAAGAAGCTGAAGCAAAGATTCTTGATTATTATTTACAAATGAGAAATGTAGAATCTGAAGACATGATTACCGTAACTCCTAGACAATTGGAGGGAATTATCCGACTTTCAACTGCTCGAGCAAGATTACTCATGAAAGATAAGGTTGAAGAGGAAGATGCTGAGCGTGCAATATTTTTAATTCAAAGTATGCTTCAAGATGCAGGTGTTGATGTTAATACTGGTAAAGTAGATCTTGGTGTTTTACAAGGAAGACCAAGAAGTGAAGTTTCAAAAATGCAATTATTTATGGATATTCTAAAAAGTCTAGAAGGCGACAACAAAGTTGCAGTTGAAGAAAGAACATTTGTTCAAGAGCTTGAAAAAAGCGAAAAATTTACTGAAGAGGAAGCAAGAAATTACATTAGAAGAATGCTTAGAGAAGCATCTATTTATGAATCAAAACCCGGTCATTATAACCGAGTATGAAAATAGATAAATTAAAACTTCCAGATTCTGCAATTGATTTTTTAAAATCACAAGGCTATGAAAAATTATATCCACCACAAGCTGATTGTATTAAGTCTGGATTATTAGATGGAAAAAGTATTTTGGTCTCTGCTCCTACTGCAAGTGGAAAAACTTTGATTGCAATGCTTGCAATGCTTAGTTATCTTTCAAAAAATAATGGTAAAGTAATTTATCTCAGCCCATTACGTGCATTGGCTGCTGAAAAATTTACAGAATTTAAAAAATTAGAAAAAATTTCAATTGGTAAAAAAATTAAAACAAGTATTTCTACTGGTGATTTTGAACATATTGAAAAAAATTTAGAAAATAGTAATGTATTAATTTTAACAAATGAAAAAATGGATTCCATTATTCGACATGGTGCTGAATGGATTGAAGATATTGGTTTAGTAATATCTGATGAAGTTCATCTAATTGGAGATGAAAATAGAGGACCAACACTTGAAATGATTTTAACTCATTTAAAATTATTAGATACTAAACCTCAGATTATAGGTCTTAGTGCAACAATTACTAATTCTAATGAAATTGCAGATTGGCTTGATTGTAAATTAGTAAAAAATGATTGGCGTCCTGTTCCTTTATCTGAAGGAGTCTATGATGGGGGAAAAGTAACAATGAGTGATGGTGAAACATTTGAAATAAAGCCCAGTTTACGTGGAATTCCTATCGATTTAGGCGTCCAATCTGTACAACAAGGTGGTCAATCTTTAGTATTTGCTGAAACTAGAGTACGCTCAAAATCACTTGCAACAAAAGCAGCTGATGTTGTTTCTCAACTCTTACAAAAAAAAGAATTGACAGCATTAGAAAAAACATCAAAACAAATTCTTGCAGAAAATGAACACACAGAAATTGTAAAAACTTTGGCAATTCTTGTAAAAAAAGGAGTTGCATTTCATCATGCAGGATTAAATCAAAAATGTAGAGAAATCGTAGAAAAAGAATTTCGTAAAGGAACCATTAAATTATTATCATCAACTCCAACCTTGGCAGCTGGTGTTAATCTTCCTGCAAGAAGAGTTGTAATTTCAAATATTAATAGATACAATGCAAAAGTTGGTGCAAATAGACCAATTAGTATTTTAGAATACAAACAACTTTGTGGAAGAGCTGGAAGACCACAGTATGATGATTATGGTGAATCCATAATTGTTGGAAATGGAAATGCTGAAGCTTTAACTGAATATTATATTCATGGTGAACCAGAACCTATTATTTCAAAAATTACTGATGATAAATCTCTTAGAACACATATTCTAAGTGTAATTGTTACACATCCTGGAATAAAAAAAGAAGAACTTCTTAAATTCTTTTTACAAACATTAGGTGGATTACAATCAACTAAAGCAACCCTAAGTTTTGCAATTAACATCGCTTTACGTTTTCTTTCTAGTCAACAATTAATAATTAAAAAAGGTGAAAGATATGCCGCCACCCCATTCGGAAAAAAGACATCGATGCTTTACATTGATCCTTTAACTGCAACATCTTTTAGAGATGCAATAGATAATGTATCGCAACAACGAAAACATACATTTGGATTTTTACATTTAATAACAACTTGTGAAGAATTTTTTCCTAAATTTTCACTTCGAAATAAAGACTATGAATCTACTAGTCTCATGATTGAAAATCATTCTTCGGAATTAATTGAACCTATTTCAGAATATGATTGCTCTCGAAGTCTTTTAGCCTTACAAATGTGGATTACTGAATCTACAGAATTATCTCTTTCTGATACTCTTGGAATTGAGGCTGGAGATATGCATAGAATGGTTGAAAATGCCAATTGGCTTTCTTATTGCCTTAGAGAAATTTCTAAGCATATTGAAAGACCTGACTTACTTGAAGAATTTGATGATTTAAGAAAAAGAATAGTTTATGGAATTAGAGACGAATTACTTGATTTAGTACGTGTAAAAGGTATTGGAAGAATCAGGGCACGTATTCTCTTTAAACATAACATAAAAAATCTGGATGATTTGGCAACAATCCCTGTAAATAAATTAGCAGAAATTGATAAAATTGGTTCAACTATTGCAAATAACATAAAAGCTGAATTAAAAAAGGTTAGATATTGATTGAATTAGTTATTCCTGCAATAATTTCTTGCATACTTGCATTTTTTGTAGTATATTTCACTACTCCTCCATTAATCAAAATTTTAGAAAAAAATAATTTTACAGTCAAAGACATGAATAAAAAAGAAAATGTAATGATTGCAAGACCTGGTGGAATATCTATAATATTAGGAATTGTTGTTTCAGAGATTGTTCTTTATGGATTTTTTCAACTAAATGAAATTCTTGCAATAATAATTACAACCACTGCAGCATTTGTAATTGGTTATGTTGATGATAGAAAAGTAATGGGAGGTTGGTTTAAGCCAGTAACTCTTGGAATTGCAGCACTACCAATTATTTTTCTTGGTGCATATGATACAAATCTTGCATTTCCATTATTTGGAGATGTTCAAATTCCATTACTATATCTTGGATTAATAATTTTTATGATACCTATAACTGGAAATACAATTAATTCAATTGATGTTCTAAATGGCGTTGCTAGTGGTTTTATGGTAATTGCAAGTTTCACATTATCTATTTGTTTATTTATTTTGCAAAATTATGAAATTGCTATTGTTAGTTTACCTTTAGGATTTGTTTCATTGGCATTTTACAAATATCATAAAATACCAAGCAAAATTTTTCCTGGAGATTCTGGAGCATTAACATTTGGCGCTATGTATGGTGTAATTGCAATTGTTGGAGGTGTAGAAATTATTGCAGCCATTGCACTACTACCTGCTGTAATTAATTCATTTTTGTTTCTATCAAGCGTAAAACGAGTAGTTGAACATAGACAAATCAAAGGTAAACCTGTAGAACATACTGATGATTTTAAACTAAAAGCAACTAATGATAAAACAGCACCTGTTACTTTAGTCAGATTAATTCTTACAGGTGGTCCATTAACTGAAAAACAAATTGGATTTACAATTTTTAAACTTGCAATATTTTCTGGAATCTTAGCTATTATTACTACAATCATGATGGGTGTTTCTCTTTGAAGTCTAATCTTTATGGTTTTTTATTTGCAATGTGGGTTTTGATAATTATTGGTGGTGGGATTGTTGTTACTCTTTTGGGACCAATCTCAATTAGTGGGTATGGTGAATTTAATTGGTTTATTGGATCTGTAATTAAAGGAATTATTGCAATCATCCTAGTTGTAATGTGGATATTAATTTTATCTAAATTAAAAAATTGGATCTTCAAAAAAGAATTAAAGTTTTAACTCTCTATCCATTTTTTCTGTTTTTTATCATACTCTTCTCTACTGTATCTTAGAAAAGCTGGACAACCTGCAACAACCGTGTTCTCATCAACATCCCTTGTTACAACTGCCCCCATTGCAACAACGCTATTTTTTCCTACAGTCACTCCTGCTTTGATCACTGCACGTGCCCCAATTATCGCGTTGTCCTCAATTGTAACTCCTTCCATTTTATCACACATTGGATACGGGTCGTTTGTTAAAACAGCTGCTGGACCAATGAACACGTTTTTTCCAATTCTGGATAATGGTGGAATGTATGCTTGTCCTTCAATTTTTGTATTTTCTCCAATTTTTACATTATAATCAATATGTACAAGAGAACCAATTTTCACATTATCTCCAATTTCAACATCATCTCCAACATATGAAAAATGCCAAATTTGGACATTATCTCCAATTTTTGCCTTTTCAGAAATAAAATTTGTAACCATTATCTTACAAATGCCATGGATTTGCTTGTGTAATAATTTTTTCAGGCAACTTATCCTTGTTATTTTTTAAAAATTCCATTTCATGCTTTTTATCCCTCAGGTCATCTGGGAGCATTATTGGGATCTCTTCTATAATTGGATAAAATCTAGAACATTTTGGACAAAATATTGCCCCTTCAATCACTATGTCCTCTTTTTGATTAATTTCAAATAATTCTAAGGGATGATTCTTGTCTATTGGACATGCTAGTATCTCCATCATTGTTTTATTCATTTTAAATCCAGATAAATTGGGGTTCCTTTTTGACTAGATAAAAGTGCCGCTTCTGCTATTTTTGTAACATTTACTGCTTGTTGTGCTTTAACAATTTGTTCAGTTTTATTTGCAATGGCATCTAAGAAATTTTGAATTTCTCTCAATAGTGGTTCTTGTTTCTCATTTTCAATTTTTTCAATTTTTTCATCCTTTTCTACAATAATTTCTTGACTGATAAAATCTGATGAAATAATTGCTTCTGTACATACTGCACTAAATTTTCTAACTTTTTTTGGTGTTATCCAATTTGATGAAATAATTGCAACTTTATCATTTTTGTATCCTAACATAATACTTGCAAAATCTTCACGTTCATGTCTTATTTTTCCTGAACGTGCAAAAACTACTTGAGGCATTTCATTAAACAACCAATTTGCAGTATCTATATCGTGAACTGATGTGTCATAGATAATTCCCACATCTTTGATATGTAATGGCATTCTGTTTTCTCTATGAAATTCAAGCATTACCAGTTCCCCGTATTTTTTTTCATCAACCATTTTTTTTACGATATCTACTGCTGGATTAAATCGTTCTATGTATCCACATGTTAGAATAACTTTATTTTTCTCTGCACATTTCGCAAGTTTTTCACCATCTTCAGATTTGTATGTCATTGGTTTTTCTACAAAAACATGTTTTTTTGCTTCCAATAACTTCATTGCAATTTTTGTATGTGTTGATGTTGGTGTAACAACAAATGCGCCATCAAATTCTTCAGAATTTAATAATTCATCTAATGATTGATAATAATTTACAGAATATTTTTCTCCATATTCTTTACTTTTTTCAGAATTTGCATCACATATTGCTACAAGTACGCCTAATTCTGATAAAATTCTGGTATGATTTTTACCCCATCCACCTGTTCCGATTTGAACGATTTTCATTTAATACACCTCAGTTAACCAATGGGCATAATCAATATTTTTATTCATCACAATGTCTGAATATTCTTGCATCATTTTTTTCGTAATATCTCCTGGTTTTCCTGTACCTATTTTTTTTGAATCCATTGAAATCACTGGTGTAATTTCTGCAGCAGTTCCTGTTAGAAAAATTTCATCTGACATTATTAGTTCACTTCTTGTAAAGTTTCTTTCAATAACATCAATATCTAAATCTTTTCCAATTTTGAGTACTGCATCTCTTGTTATTCCTTCTAATGCTGAAGATGATAATGATGGTGTTATCAATTGACTATCTTTTACAATGAATATATTTTCTCCTGGTGCCTCACTTACATTTCCATTTTGATCAAGTAAAATTGCTTCATCTACTCCATTTCTTTTTGCTTCTTGTGTTGCAATAATTGAATTTAGGTAATTCCCTCCCATTTTTGCTTGTGTGGGTGTAGAATCATCTGAAAATTTTCTCCAAGATACAATCGCTGCAGTAATTCCATTTTTATCAAATAAATCTCCAAATGGAAATGTAAAGATTGCAACACTTGTTGGAGCTTTTTCTGTTACGTGAAGATTAATTCCATAATCTCCTATAAAATAAAATGGTCTAATGTAGCATGATTTCTTTATTTTATTTTTTTTACAAATACCAATTACTGCATTAGTAATTTGTTCATCTGTAAAGTTTAGTGAAATGCTATAAAATTGACCTGATTTTCTAAATCGTTTTACGTGTTCTTCTAATCTGAATACATGAAGATTCTTTCCATTCCAGTATGCTCTTATCCCTTCAAAAATTGAAGTTCCATAATGAAGAGCATGAGTAGTTATTGGTACTTGGGCTTTTTGTGTAAGAACGTATTTTCCATCAAACCAAACATATTTTGAAAGTGGAAGTTTCATACAAAAGTTCTAGAGAATCTCTATTAATCTATTTTCAATTAATTTTATGATTCAATTTTCTGTAAAAAAAATATTTATTTTTTTGACCAGCCTTCTTTAGGAAATTTCATTCCTACAACTCTTCTAGTCATATCTTCAGCAGATGCATATTTTTCTACTGTTTTCCATTCATCTTCTATCACTTTGATTATGCATTCCGGAACATCCTCTCTCCATGATGATTTTTTACCTTTTGCTGCATCATACAATTTTTCTTTTACCGATGTTGCAGAAAGAGACTTTCTTTCACCAATCTTTGGTTTAAGTCCATAAAATTTTAACATGTAACCTTCAGCTTTATCTCCTGTATATGAAAAATATTCTCCCTTAACTCCTTTGAGAATTTGTTTTCTTAATCGCCATGATTTTGGTGTCAATAATGGTGGCAGATATTTTTTAAATGGTGCAAAAAATGAATAATCTTCTGAAATTTCTATTGAATCTCCAAAAACTGCTGTTAACATTTTTTTCCTTGATTTAAAATTAAATGGAAAACTCTTACTGTTTACTTCTTTATCATTATTCTTGAAAATAACTGGCATTACTTTTACAATATCTGCCTGTTTCTTCAATTCTTTAATGATCTCTATATGAGCATTAGTTACTGGATTTAGATGTGCAAGATATAGTGCTGTAATCAACTATGATTGCTAAATTATTCTCATATTTCAATGATTAATTTTTTGAATGACTCTATCCATATGATTCGTATTTGACTTCAAAGCTTCCATCTTCACGTTTATCGTGTTCTGTGATAAATCCTTTAGGCTTTAAAAAGTCCATAACTCCATCGATTGTACCTTGCCATCCACAAACATAGAAAATTGTATTCTGTTGAGTGATTTTCTCTCCAATTACTTCTTCTAATGGTGACATACCACTATCTCTAGGTCTTAGGAATGTTTCAACTCTTCCAACCTGACCTGCCCAACTTCTGTTAAACCATTCTTGTGGTCTACTGATTGCTGCTCTATATTTGAAATTCCATTCATCTTTCCCTTTTTTAACACTCTCATCTTCAAGATTTGTCAACAAATCTTTGTAACTTAATTCATCAACATAACTTGCTCCATGCAAAACAATGATTTCTCGTTTATCTTTAGTATCATAAAGGTGCTGTGCAAAACTAACAAATGGTGCTAAACCTGTTCCTCCTCCAATACAAATTATTCTTCTCATATCTTTTTCACCATTTGGAAGTTCCTCGTTAATTCCTAATGCTCTGCCTGATGGTTTTAACCAAAGAATTTCATCACCTTCTTTTGCATTAAATATTTGTGTAGTTAATCTTCCTGGAAGTGGTTTTCTAACCCATCTAATTACAAATTCAATATACTCTTTATTTTCTGGATGAGATGCAATTGAATATGCCCTTCTAACAATTTTTCCGTTTTCTACTGGATTTGGTAAACCTAATGTTAAAAATTGACCTGCTTCAAAATCTGGAACTGGGCCTTCTTTTGGAACAATTCTCATTATTACAAGATCTTCTTTTAATAATTGAACATATGTGACAGTTGCCTTATTATCTACGACCATAACAATTCAATCAATATATTGAAGTTTAAATATATTTGCTAATCCTTTATTTCTACTTTGATAAAATCGCTAAACGTTAATAACCAATTTAAAAAATAATATTCAATCAGTATTCTGATAATTGGGCCGGTCGTCTAGTCCGGTAGGATAGGTGCATGGCATGCATCGGATCGAGGGTTCAAATCCCTTCCGGTCCACTTATTTTTTTAATTTTAATAATAAATTTTTTATTTGTTGATCACCATTTTTTGAAATTTCTTTAATTTTATTTTCTGATATGGTAATGTCTAGTTGAATTGTTGCATGTAATGCACTTTTTTGCACTTCTAAATTAGAATCTAATACTAATTTTAAAATAATATCTGAAATTTTTTCAGCTTTAAGATACCCTAATGCTCCAATCGCACATGATCTGACCATACCATGTTTATCTTCTACAAGTTTTATTATTTCTGGAATTGCACTTTTTTCATTTCTATTAGCTAATATCAATGATGTAAAACCTCTGATATTTTTATTTGATGAACTAAGATTATCAATTAAAATTTTTGAAATTTCATTTTGATTTAACAATAATGCATTAAACGCTTCTCCTCTAACTTGAATATCATCATCATTTAATCTTAAAATTATTTGTTTTAAAATTTCCAAATTATTTGTATTGTCTAATGTTTCTAAAATTTTAATTTTATCTTCTTTATCCCCTGATTCTAAAATTTTTATAATTTTTTCCAAGTTGTTTGATATCTTCTATTTTTGACTTAAGAATCCTTAAATTTTTTTCAATTTTTAATAGTATTTACAAAAAATCTATTTTAACTTTAAATTATCGGTTAATACTAAATTAATTATGTCTACTGAAACTAGAGACACCATATTCATCGGTAAAAAACCATTGATGGCATATGTAACATCGACGCTAATTCAATTAGCAAATGTACCCTCCGTCAGCATCAAAGCTAGGGGACTCAGCATAGGTCGTGCTGTGGATGTAGCTCAAATTGTTGCACGAAAAACTGAAAATGCAGGATATACTATCGGAGATATCAAAATTGGTTCAGAATCATTGGAATCAGAAGATGGTAGAACACGAAATGTTTCAACAATAGAAATTGAAGTAAAGAAAAACGCAGCTTAACTGTACTTTACTTGAAATTTTTTATTTCCTTTTTGAAAATTTGTATTTTGTTTCCATTTTTTTGAATTTATCAAGTTCTACTAAATTGTTGAACTGATCAAAATTTACTACTTTTTGTTTATATTTTGCCGTGGTACCCGTATTTTTTAATTCTTGTAAAATATTCATTGTTGCAAATGTATTGGCAAATAATACTGATAATGGGTATAAAATTATGTTAAATCCAATTTTGTTTAATGTTTGTGCTGAATTCATTGGTGTTGCTCCTCCTTCAATCATATTTGCAACCAATGGAGCCTTGATTTCTTTTCCAATTTTCTTCATTTCTTCTAATGATCTTGGAGCTTCTATGAATACTGCATCTGCTCCTGTTTTTTTATTTTGAAGTCCTCTTTCAATAGCTGTTTCTAATCCTTCTGTTGCTCTTGAATCTGTTCTGGCAACAATTATGAAATCTTTATTTTCACGTGCGTCAATTGCAGCACCAAGTTTTTCTGTATATTCTTCTTGTGCTATAACTTCTTTTCCTTGCATGTGTCCACATCTCTTGGGCCATTTTTGATCTTCTAGAAATATTCCTGCAGCCCCTGCTGATTCTAATTCTTTAACTAATTTCCAAACACTTAGTGCATTACCGTAGCCAGTATCTGAATCTACAATAACTGGAACTGAAACTGCATTAGATATTCTTCTTGCATTATCAATTGTTTCAGTTGCACCAATAAATCCATAATCTGGCATTCCAAATAATGTTGCAGATGTTCCGTAACCTGTTTGGAACATTGCATCAAATCCAACTTTTTCTGCAATTTTTGCACCAATTGCATCATATACACCTGGTATAACTAGAGGTTTCTTTGATTTTATCATATTACGTAACTTTTTCATAAATTTCTATTTTTTTTGAATTATTTATGATTTTAAATTTTTATATTTTATTTTAAAATCATTTTTTTCAATTATTCTATTTTGATTTTTTTACTTGTTGGTTCTACTTTTGTTTCATTTATTTTATTTAGTTCATCTTGAAGAAATTTTTTGTATTTTTGAGTTTCTTCTTCTGTCATGTTTGTGATATTTGAACTTAAGATAGATCCCATTGATGAAATTTTTTCAAGTAGATCTAATGCAACAAATCTTCCAACACTTCCTAATCTGAATAAAACTTCTAATTGTTTTTTTACAATATCATTAATTTTATCAACATCTTTTGCAGTTTCTAATCCTTCTGCTGTTAATTGATATTTGCCATCTTTAGATTCTTCAATTAATTTTTCATCAAGTAATCTTCCTAATAGTGGATAGATTAATCCTGGAGATGGTTTCCAAATTCCATTACTTTGTTTTATTGCATAATCGATTATCTCTTTTCCAGTGTATGTTTTTTCTTTTAACAATTCTAAAATGAAATATCTTGAAAATCCTCTGGGAACCGAACTTCCTACCCTTTGAAACCACTCAGATATCATCACTAGTGATATCACTAGTGATATATTTGAATCTTTCTGAATATCTCTGATATTACTTAATATTTAATCTAAAAATACTAAATTTGACTTAAAATGCCTAATTCACTAGAATTTGATCTAATAATTTGTGGTTCGGGTCTAGCTGGATTAAGAGCTGCAATTGCAGCTGCAAAGAAAGGCCCACATCTAAAGATTGGAGTTGTTTCTAAAGTACAAGTAATGCGTTCTCATTCTGTTTCTGCAGAAGGTGGAACTGCTGCAGTACTTTTTGAAGAAGAAGGTGATACAATTGAATCTCATATTTATGATACTGTAAAAGGAAGTGATTTTCTTGCAGACCAAGATGTTGCTGAAAGACTTTGTGTTGAAATACCACAAGAAATTCATCAACTAGATCATTGGGGTATGCCTTGGTCTAGAAGAGATAATGGTAGAATTGATCAACGAAATTTTGGTGGTTATAGTTTTCCTAGAGCATCATATGCATCAGATAAAGTTGGTTTCTTTGAAATGCAAACTTTGTATGATACATGTCAAAAATTTGATAATATTGAATATCTTAACGAATGGTTTGTAACATCAATTATTCATGATGGGAAAACATTCATGGGAGTTACTGCAATTGAGTTATCTTCTGGTACATTTTACACGATTAAAGGTAAAGCTCTAATCATTGCCACTGGTGGTGCAGGACGTTTGTACAGTTTTTCAACTTATGCTCTTTCTTCAACTCCTGATGGTTTGGATATGGGATTCCGTGCTGGTATGGCATTAAAAGATATGGAATTTGTACAATTTCATCCTACTGGAATTTTACCTTCTGGAATATTGATCACTGAAGGTGCAAGAGGTGAAGGTGGATACTTGCTTAACAATAAGGGAGAACGATTTATGAAAAATTATGCTGCTGGAAAAATGGAATTAGCTCCACGTGATATTGTTTCAAGATCAATTATGACTGAAATTCAACAAGGTAATGGATTCAAACATGAAACTGGTGTTGATTGTTTGAAACTTGATATTCGACATCTTGGTGATGAGAAAATTAAGGAAAAGTTAGGTGGAATTAGAGAAATTTCTATTAAATTTTCTGGAATTGATCCTGCTAAAGATTTGCTCGACATTAGACCTGTTTGTCACTACATGATGGGTGGACTACATACTGATATTGACGGTGCAACTGAAATTCAAGGTGTTTGGGCTGCTGGTGAGGCTGCATGTAATAGTGTTCATGGTTCAAATCGTTTAGGTGCAAACTCAACTTCAGAATGTATTGTTTGGGGTAAGATTACTGGTGAATTAGCAATTGAATACATTCAAAATAAAACAACATCAAATCCGTGGCCACATCATTTAGTTACTTTAGAAGAAAAAAGAATCTACGATGGAATATTCAGAGGAAATGGCGATGTTAATCCATATGAAATTAGACAAGAACTTACTGATACTTTGAACAATAAAGCATATGTTTATAGAAATGAAACTGATCTTGTTGACGGTTTAAAGAAAGTTCGTGAATTAAAAAAACTTGCTTGGAAACATGTTGATGATAAAGCAAAAGAATACAATACTAATTTTTCAAATGTTATGGAACTTGATTCTATGTTTAGAGTTGCAGAGGTTATTTTAGTTGGCGCAATTAATCGAAAGGAATCTCGTGGTGCACATGCAAGAACTGATTATCCTAAACGTGATGATGCTAATTTCTTACATCATACACTTGCATATTATGATCCTAATGAACCAATTATGAAAACACATCCTGTAACAATTACTAAATATCAACCAGTAGAGAGGAAATATTAGATGACTGAAGACGAAAATCGTGAAGGCATCAAAGGAATGATTAATCCTGGTCGTTACGGCATTGAACGTGTTGCATATTTGTTAATGCGTTTAAGTGGATTGGGATTGTTAGGATATTTTATTGCACATATTTATGAAACAAGTAATATTTTACGAGGTCGAATGGGTTGGGATGAATTTCTTGCATTAACTCAAACTACTGAAGGACATATCTTTTTGGCTCTTGTAATTGGAATGTGTGTTTTTCATACTGGAAATGGCATTCGAATTATGTTGGGACATGGTGGTGTTGGTGTAGGCAAACCTGCTAGACCTGATTATCCATATGAACCAGCATCTCAAAATTATAGACATAAAATAGGAATTTACTCTTCCATTCTTCTTGCAGCAGTTGCAATGATGTATGGATTAGCAGTAATGTTTGGTGAATAAAATGAAAGAAAGCACAATAATGAAAATTCACTATGGCACTGCCTTAGCTGCTGTTGGTTTAGTTGCAGTTCATATTTTGATGCGTCTTACAACGGGATTTGCTGACTCTTTAGAATATGAGAATGTTTTAGCTAATTATCGATCTATTCCATATGTTGTAATGCTTGAACTAATTTTGATTTTACTTTCAGTACATGGATTTAATGGATTACGAGTTATCTTATTGGAAATAAAACAAGGTAGAGTATATGAAAAAGCTGTTTCATATGGTTGTATGGTGGCAATGATTGGATTAATTGCATATGGCTCAAGAACAATTATTATGACAAATATAGGGATGGTATAGAGATGGCCCAAGTATCTAGTATTGCAGATGAACAAGTGTCAACACCATTGTCTTCCGCCAAATCTATTCTTCTTAGAATTTCCAAATTTAATCCAAAATCTGATGATTCAAGCAAATTTATGGAATTTACCGTTCCTTACCAAAAATGGACTACTGTCTTAGAAGCAATTCTTGATGTCAAAAAACACTTTGATCATTCTATAGCTGTTCGTTATTCTTGTAGACAAGCTACATGTGGATCTTGTGGTATGTTGATTAACGGAAAGCCTAGACTTGCATGCTTTACTAAAATAAGTGAATTAGATTCTGATGTTATCACTGTTGAACCTATGAATAATTTTCCAGTAATTCGTGATTTGGCAGTTAGGTTTGAAAAATTATTTGATAGTCATCAAAAAATTAAACCTTATCTAATTCGTGATGATTCTGAATTGGAATCTGATGAAAGAGAATTTTTACAATCACCCAAAGAAGTTGAACAATATATCCAATTTGCTAATTGTATCAAATGTGGATTGTGTAATTCTGCATGTCCAACTATGACCACTGATTCTTCTTTTGTTGGACCTCAAGCATTAGCACAAGCATATCGATATGTTGCTGATAGTCGTGATAAAGGAAAAGATGAAAGATTAAACATAATTGATGAATCTCATGGCATCTGGAGATGTCATTTTGCTGGTTCATGTAGTCAGGTATGTCCAAAAGGTGTTGATCCAGCAATGGGAATTCAATTTCTTAGAGGCTATTTGTTAGGATTTAGAAGTTAATCTGATTTTTTTGGAAGTTCATTTACTTTTTTAGGATTAGGACTATTGTTGACCTGATTGTTGATTTGTTCTGCCATAAAGTGATTTGATACATTCACTTTAACATCTTCTACACCATCTACCCTCAAAAGATAATCATGAACATCTTGACATATTTTGAAACCAAATACTGCTGGACAGAAAGGACTCGTTAGATGCAAATCTACTTTAACATTACTATCACTGATGTCTACCTCGTCAATTAACTCCAATTCTACAATTGATGTGTTAATTTCCGGATCTACAATCTTTGATAACTCATCAAAAATTTTGACTCTAAGTAATTTGATATCTTGACTCATGACGGCGAAAGCATTTATGCTATATATAACCATTTTACAACCTTAGATGATGTATCGTTCACGACTTGGAACTGATTTAAGCAATATCACTTTAGATTATGTTTCATCAATAAATGATGATTCTGAAATTGCCTTGTATGATATTGTTGGAAGTCAGGCACATACAATTATGTTATTTCAAAATAATATTATTACAAAAAATGATGCAAAAAAGATCTTATCTTCTTTGGAGAGTATAAAAAATGAAAAATTTGATTCCTCATCTGGAGCAGAGGATATACATGAATTAATTGAATCGTTAGTAATTAAAAAAGCAGGTATGGCAAGTGGTGGAAAAATGCATACTGCAAGATCTCGAAATGATCAAGTTGTTTTAGATATTAGAATGAAAATTAGAGATGACATTAACATCATTTGTAATTGCTTACTAGATACAATTGAATCACTTGTTTCTGTATCTAAAAACCATCAAAAAACCATCATGCCATTTTACACTCATCTTCAACAAGCTCAAGCAGGTTTGTTTTCTCATTATCTTTTAGCTCAAGCAGATATTTTATCAAGAGATTTTCAAAGATTGTTTGGAACCTTTGAAAGAATCAATCAAAGCCCTCTGGGATCTGGACCTATTGGAGGAACTAGTATTGCAATTGATAGACATAGCACTGCAAAGATGTTGGGTTTTGATAATGTTGTTGAAAATTCTATTGATGCAACAAGTTCACGTGATTTTGTAGCAGAGTATGTTGCAATGATTTCAATTTTAATGACTAATTTGAGTAGAATTTCTGAAGATTTTATTATTTGGTCCACATCAGAATTTTCATTTATTGAATTATCTGATGAGTTTACATCACCTTCAAGTGTAATGCCTCAAAAAAAGAATCCTGATATCTTAGAATTAACTCGAGGAAAAACTGCAGAAGTTATTGGAAACTTAACTGCAATTCTAACAACCATTAAAGGCTTAGCTTCAGGATATGGACGTGACTTACAACAAATTAAATCTTCTATTTGGTCCACATCAAAAATATCTATCAGTGCATTATTGATCATAAAATCCATTATTCTAACTATGAAAGTGAATGAAAAACAAATGAAAAAAGTAACCGAATCTAGTAATCTAATTGCATTGGATATAGCTGAGAAATTAGTTCAAGAAGGAATTCCATTTAGAGTTACTCATAAAATTTCTGGAGTTCTGGTTCAATTAGCACATAATTCAAAAAAACCAATTTCAAAATTAACTACTTTAGAAATAAAAAAATCTGTAGAGGGAACTAAAATAGATCCTAAAATTGTAGCTAAGATTATTTCAACTACTACAGTTGTTTCATCTCTAAAAGATAGAAAATCTTTTGGTTCATCTGGATATGCTGAACAAAAAAGAATGATTTCTGATAGAACTCAAAAAATCAATATTTGGAGATCAGATATGTCTAAAAGAGAAAATAAAATTAAATCCTCTATCAACGAACTTCAAAAATTAGTTGATGAAATTATTTAATGAATAAAGAGAGAAGCGGGTCTATAGGGATTCGGACCCTAGACAACCGGATTAAAAGTCCGGTGCGCTACCTGGCTGCGCCATAGACCCACACAAAAAATGTTTAACGTGTATAATTTAGGCTTTTACAAATCTATGTCTTATGACCGAAACTTTTAATCTGGCATCTTGACTCATTTTACTTGTGCCCTTGTAGTATAGCCCGGTCTAGAATTCGGCCCTGTCACGGCTGAGACGCGTGTTCAAATCCCGCCGAGGGCGCCATCTTTACTTAACAAAGCCTTTATTTTCTTAATAGCGATCGTAATAATTTTTATTTTAAAATTAAAACTGCATATTTGTCTTACAAGAATATTAAAATTCAGGGAATTTTAGGGAAATTTGTTGTCTGAAGAGAAAAAAGAACCTAAAGTGGAAGTAAAATCTACTGAAGAATCTGTGTCTGAAAAACCATCCGTTGAAGATGCTGAAAAAGCTCAAGAGATAAAAATAGAAGCTGAATCCAAAGCAGCTCAAGAAGCAGCAGATAAGGTAGAGGCAACTACACAAGCAGTTGCTGATGCAGAAGATGTAGTACGATTAGCTATTGAAAAAGCAACTGCTGCAAGAGCAGAGGCTGAAGCCGCAGCAGAAGAAGAATACAAGGCAATTGCTGCTGAAATTAAAGCAGACACTGCAAAAAAGGTTAATTTCACATTCAAAAGAAAAGGTGAAGAAATTTTTAGACGAGAAATGGGTGAACCTGAATTTTGGCTAGATAAAAAAGATAGATTTCCAAGACCTATACTTTCCGCAGATGAACAAGAATCTATTACAAGAAAGGTTGAAATTCCTCAAGATCAAACTCCTGAATATATTCCAGAACATGTTCTTAGTCCTGAATATGCTGGTGTTTCTAATTATGAACGTGGTGTTGATTCATTTTTAGATGAACTAAAAAATAAACTTGTTACATTAAAAAATAATCCTGAATCAACTGAAAGAGAAATACTTGCAACAGAAAAAGAAATTACTTATTTAGAATCAATACACGAAAATTTCTATATTGGAATGAATGTCTTCCGAACAGCAAAAGGTGGACGGGATAAAATTAACGCATAGGTTGGTATGATGAAATGAATCACGTAATTTTTGATGTAATGAATGCTAGAGTAACTTTCAAAAATGTTCCAATACATGAATTATCTAAATTTGCTTTCAAAGATGTGGGTGATGCATGTGAAGCATTTAAGAAAATTCCTGGTGTTGATGAATGTATTATTGTTCAAACTGCAAGTAGAATTGAAATTTTTACAGTAAGTAATATTGAAACTCATGATTCTCCTGATGTACGAAGAGCTGAAGGTAAAACTCTAATTTTAAATCAAGTAAAAAATACATGGATTTCTTTAACAGAATTAGAACAAATCGATATTGATCATTTTGATCAAACTATTGAAGTTTACAAAAGTGATAATGTTTATCTTAATCTTCTACGATTAGGATCTGGTATTGATTCATTTGTTGTTGGTAAACACGAAGTTTTTGATGAAATAGTTCAATCATTATCTCATGCCAAATCTGCAGGAACTTCTGGAACTATTCTCAATAAATTATTTGAAAGTGTAATTCGATTATCTACTAGAATTAGAGATACTACTGGAATTTCAAAAGATATTGTTTCTCTTGGTGATATTGCAGTAAAATTAGTAGATGAAAAAGCAGGACTTGATTCAAAGAAAAAAGTATTGTTAATTGGTACTGGTAATTCTGCTGCTTTAGTTGCAAAAACTCTTAACAAAAAAGAGATTGCTTATGATGTTACAAGTAGAACTTTACAACGTGCAACTGGATTTAGTACTATTGTTGGTGGAAACCCTATCGATTTTGATGATGCTTTATCTACTTTTGATAAATATGATATTATTTTTGTTGCAACAACATCTGATTATTTCTTAATTACATTTGAGCGAATTCGACTTAGAATGGAAGAAAAGAAAAAAGGCACATTAATTTTAGATTTATCTGATCCAAGAACTGTGGATGAAGGAATAACTGCTCTTCCTGGAATTAAATTGTTATTTAGAGATCAAATTGCAGAAATTTATGAAGAAAGCATCAAAGCTAGATCTAGTATTGTTCCTGCAGTTGAAAAAATTATAGGAAAAGAATTACCAATATTATCTGCTAGAATGAAAAAACTTGATGCTTAGTATTTTTTTATAATCCTTGTTTTCTTAATAGAAACTGCATTACTGCTTCTTTTGAATAATCTATTCCATGAACGTCCTCTGTATGATCTCTAAACTGTATAATCACTTCTTCTATTTCCCCATCTACCATAAAATCACATTCAAAACCATAATCATTACACTTTAGTTTTGGCATGTCTTGATGAAAAATAGTATCACTATAAAAATTAAGATCTTAGTTTATGAAATTAATAATTTAAAAAATAAATTTTATCCGTATGATTCGTATTTAATTCCGAAACTACCATCTGATTTCTTTTCATGTTCAGTGACAAAACCTTTTGATTCTAAATTATCAATTACACCATCAATTGTACCTTGATATCCACAAATGTAGATAATTGAATTCTCTGGAGTTAATTCTTCACCCACCATTTCTTCTATTGGTGATAAACCTGTTTTTTTATCCGGCTTGAAAAATGATTCTACCCGACCTACATGACCACTCCAAGATCTATTGAAGAATTCTTTTGGTCTACTAATTGCTGCTTTATATCTAAAATTCCATTTGTCTCTTCCTCTTCTCTCACTTTCTAATTCTAAATCTGTTAGAAGACGTTTGTAACTTAATTCATCAACATAACTTGCTCCGTGTAAAATAACAACCTCTCTTTTATCATTAATATCATGGAAATGTTTTGCAAATGCAATAAATGGTGCTAAGCCTGTTCCTCCACCAACACAAATTATTCTTCTATTATCTTTTTTACCATTAGGTAATGTATCGCTAATTTGTAATGCTGCTCCTGTTGGATCTCCAAGAGTTACTTCGTCTCCAACACTTAGATAAAATAATTCAGTAGTTACTCTACCTGGAAGTGGTTTTCTAACCCATCTAATTACAAATTCAAAATAATCACTATTTTCAGCATGTGATGCAATTGAATATGCTCTTCTGACCACTTTTTTTTCTGCTGGAATTGGTAGTCCGATTGTTAAAAATTGTCCAGTTTGGTATTTTGGCATTCCATTTTCAGGAACTAATCGTATGATTACTAGATCTTCTTTTAGTAATTCTCTGTAGACAACTTTTGCCCTCATTTCAGTTACCATATAATGATATTTCTCGTTACTTTGGTTAAATATATTTCTCTTATGTAATAATCTTAAAAATTTGATAATGACTATAATTTTAATTTATTTGTGACATTATTTCATCAAGAATTTTTTGATTTGCTGCCGCAACGAATGAAACTCTTGTTTCATAACTTAAATCTGCATCAAGTGAATTCAAATTTGCATCTAGTAGTAAACCTCCTGCTTCTTTAACAATGATATACCCTGCAGCAATATCTTGAATTCTTATTTTATCTCTAAAATCAATAAAAATATCCATTAATCCTCTAGCAAATAATGCCATTTCTAGTGCATTTGCACCAAAATGTCTTGTATGGTTATGATTCTGAAATATTGGATACATTCGTTTCATTAATTCAGTTGATGCACCCGATGTGTTGATCCCTACTATTTTGTAAATTGGTTCCTTTTCATGAACTTTGATTTGTTTTTCATTAAAAAATGAACCCTGGTTTTTTGAAGCCCAATACATATCACCATTTGTTAAATCTGTAATTACGCCATCTGTAATTGAACTAAGTTTATTTTCTGTTGCAAATGCTAATGAACTACAAAAAAAAGGTACTCCACGTACTGCATTAGCTGAACCATCTATAGCATCCATTATGATGTAACCTTTTGGATTGTCTGATAATTCTACTCTGCCACATTCTTCTCCTAAAACAACACATTCAAAATTAATTTCTTTTAGATAATCTAAAACTGTTTTTTCAGCAACTATGTCAATATTTCGTGATATGTCTCCTCCTGCACCTCTTCCAAAATCTCCTGCAGCATCTTCTGTTCCTGCGAGATCTTTTACATTTTGATAAATTTGATTTGAAGCTTCACGAAGAATTTCTATTACTTCCATAAAAAATAATTTTTCTTTCGTAATTTAAGTGAAGAAAATTTTTATTTTGAAAGCATAAATAACAACAAATAGGATTGTGTTTGTGAGTGGAAAGGATGAATCAATTTTTAGTAAAAGTGCTTTGATGGGAACTAAACCCGGAAAACAAATCATAAAACAAGGTCTATTCAAATCAAAAGGATTCAAACAATTTAATCACTATAAACAAGAAGCTGAAGATACATTTCCTGCATTTGCTCAAAGATTTGCAAAAAATCTCTTTGATCAAATTAATTCTGATGAATCTCCTAATACTACACAACAACAATTTGCAGAGGAGGTTGGTTCTACTGAAATTATTTTAAATGCTTCTGAAATTGAGCCTATTAAATCTAAATTACAAAACTTTGATACTTTACATGACCGAGTTCTTAGAATATTGAATTCAAATTTTGTTAAAATGACATTCCCTGTTTTTAATGGTCTTTTTGATGCATCTACAGATTATTTTAAAGATGATAAAAATACCACAATGCGAGAAGATATTGTTGATGGTCATATCATTGCAATTGATCTTAGTGAACCGATGGATAGGATTGTAGACAAAGATGAAGATTTAGAATATTTAGATGATTACAAATTGATGAATCCATATATTTTGAAACTTGCTAGAGAAAAAATTTCTAAAGGTGGTGAGGATGTACTAAAAGAATTTGAAGAAGGTTTCAAACAAGCAAGAATTGGACAATATCTTGATACAAAATTAAAAGATAAACCTACAGAAATTACCGAAGAAGAATTAATTGAAAGCTACAAAAAATATCGTTCTGTAATGGGAACTGCAGGTAGAAATATGGCATTGAATCGTGCACCTTTAGCTGATATCTTTTACATTGGAATGGCAAAAGCAGCAGAATCTGTTGGATGTGGTAATGAAATTGAAGATAGCATTAGAGATAGAGCAGCAAAGATTCCTTCTTGGCCATTATTTTATTCTTTGAAAATGAATGATGCAAAAAGTGGATTTGAAGCAACAATGAATCACAGTGAATCATATTTGCGTGAAGCTAGAGATGCTGTTGAAAAACTACCTGATGAATTTTCACATACCAAATTTTTAGAATTTCTATTTCTTACTGTTGAACATTATAATCAATTTTGGTATAAAAAATTACAAGAAGAAAATATCTGGTCAGATTTGAACAAAAATCTTCCAACCAAGTGATAAAATTGATGTGGTCTGAAAAATATCGACCTCGGATTATTTCTGATATGGTTGGTAATGAAGAACCACGTGCAGCAATAATGAAATGGTTTGTAAAATGGAAAAAAGGAACAAAACCTCTATTGATAGTAGGACCTCCTGGAATTGGAAAAACTACTATTGCTTATCTTTTAGCTAAACAATTTGATTATGATATGATTGGCCTTAATGCCAGTGATGTTAGAAGCAAATCTCGTCTTAATGAGATTCTTACACCTGTTTTAAGTAATGTCAGTGTTTTGGGAACTCCTATGATCTTCATTGATGAAGTTGATGGTATTCACGGTCGTGGAGATTATGGTGGTGTTGCAGCACTTGTAGATATTTTAAAAAAATCAAATGTACCGATTCTACTTGCTGCAAATTATGATGATTCAGATAAAATGAAGAGTATCAAAAAAGCAGTTACAACAATATCTTTTAAAAAAATTCCACCACGTCTTTTGCGTGTTTATCTGGATAATATTTTAAAAAAAGAAAATACAAAACTAAGTCCTGGCTCTTTAATCAAAGTTATCGATAACTCTCATGGTGATATTCGTTCAATGATTAATCTAACGCAATCTTTGATTACTGGATTTAATCCTCAAACTGAAACATCATTTGAAACTATTAACATTGAAGATGGAATTAATGCATTTTTCAAAGCAAATTCAATTGAAGAAGCTAGAAGTGTTTTGTATTCAATCCAAATTGATCCTAGAGAAAAAATTAATGCATTTTATTCTAGTATAGTGACTAGTGATTTAGATAGTGTAACGCTTGCAAAATATTTAGAAATTATTTCAAATGCTGATATGCTTTTTGGAAAAATTATGAAAACTCAAAATTGGAGATTACTACGTTATCTTAATGACATTCTAATTAAATTATATCAAAAAGATGATCGAATGAGGTATTCTAAATATAATTTGTCATGGCCTTTACTAAATAGAATTCGTTGGGATGGTGCAAAAATAAAATCACTTTCATCTGTAATGGCAAAAAAATTACATCTATCTTCTAGTACATTTGTAACATTGTGTTTACCGTATGTTTTATTTTGTATTAAAAATAAAACTTTGGAATTGGAATTGGAAGAAACTTTTGGTGATATTATTAATAAGGAGATTGAACTAATATCATGAGTTGGATAAAAATTCCAATGAAATTTCCGGGAACTTGTATTGTTTGTAATGAAAAAATTGAAATTAATAAAATTGGACTTTGGTCAAAAGGCCTTGGTGTAAAACATGAAAAATGTGCCCAAACCAATGAATTACAATGTATTGTATGTGGTTCTCCAGCTGGATGTCTACAATGCGAATTTCAGGATATTTGTGATATTCAAAATGTGTCTCAATTATGTATATGTAAGAAATGTAGTGATGAAAAAGATGCTTTTCAATCTTATCAAAAATCATCTAGCAAAAATTATCCTATTTTAAATTCTTAAATTCACTCAAAAAAATTATAATTACTAAAATTCATAATAACTTCAGATTGTAGACATTTCAAACTAGATTAATATATGAAAACTTATTTGTTCAAATTACTATCATGCATTCTGAAAAGATTGATGAATATACTAAAAAAAATACTACCGCATTACAAGGTGGTGGACAAGATCGCATTAAGGCACAACATGAGAAAGGTAAACTAACTGCTCGTGAAAGAATTGATCTTTTACTTGATGAAGGTACTTTTGTTGAAATTGATCCATTAGTAACTCATCATTATCATGAATATGATATGCAAAAAAAGAAATTTTTCACTGATGGTGTAGTTGGTGGTTATGGAAATGTATCTGGACGACAAATCTTTGTTTTTGCATATGATTTCACTATATTGGGTGGAACATTAAGTCAGATGGGAGCTAAAAAAATTACCAAATTAATGGATCATGCTCTAAACACAGGATGTCCAATTATTGGAATTATGGATTCTGGCGGTGCTAGAATTCAAGAAGGAATTATGAGTCTTGATGGATTTGCAGATATCTTTTATCATAACCAATTAGCTTCTGGAGTTATTCCACAAATTACTGCAAGTGTTGGTCCTTCTGCTGGTGGTTCAGTGTATTCTCCTGCAATGACTGATTTTGTTATAATGGTTGAAAAAATTGGAAGTATGTTTGTTACTGGACCTGATGTTGTTAAAACTGTATTAGGTGAAGAAATTTCATTTGATGAACTTGGTGGTGCAATGACACATGGTTCAAAAAGTGGTGTTGCACACTTTGTTGCTGAAAATGAATACGAATGCATGGATTATATCAAAAAGTTAATTTCCTTTTTACCTCAAAATAATACTGAACAACCACCTAAACTTACAACTGATGATGATCCAAATAGATTAGATCATAATTTAATTAATATAATTCCTGAAAATCCTTTACAACCTTATGATATGAAAGAAATTATTCATTCAATTGTTGATAATCATGAATTTTTTGAAGTTCATGAATTATTTGCACCAAATATTGTAGTTGGATATGGTAGATTAAACGGTAATGTAGTTGGAATTGTTGCCAATCAACCTATGCATCTTGCTGGTGCATTAGATATTGATTCATCAAATAAAGCATCACGTTTCATTAGATTCTGCGATGCATTTAACATTCCAATAATCACTTTGGTAGATACCCCTGGTTACATGCCAGGTTCTAATCAAGAACATAATGGAATCATTAGACATGGAAGTAAACTACTTTATGCATATTGTGAAGCAACTGTACCTCGAATTACATTAGTTATTGGTAAAGCATATGGTGGTGCATACATCGCAATGGGAAGTAAAAATCTTAGAACCGATGTTAATTATGCATGGCCAACTGCCAGATGTGCTGTCTTAGGTGGAGAGGCAGCTATAAAAATTATGAATAGAAAAGAACTTGCTGCTTCTGATAACCCTGATTCTCTTAAAAAAGAATTAATTGATGAGTTTGCACAAAAATTTGAAAACCCTTACGTTGCTGCATCTCATGGAACTGTTGATAATGTTATTGATCCTGCTGAAACAAGACCTATGTTGATTAAAGCACTTGAAATGCTAGCAAACAAAAGAGCAACACAATTGCCTAGAAAACATGGAAATATCAATTTGTGATTAAAATGATTGAGAAAGTACTTATCGCTAATAGAGGAGAAATTGCTTTACGTGTAATTCGAACTTGTAAAACACTTGGAATAAAAACAGTTGCTGTATATTCTGATGAGGATCATAATTCAATGCATGTTAAGCAAGCATCTGAAGCATATCATATTGGCGAGGCAACTCCTTCAAAATCATATCTTAATCAAGAAAAAATTCTAGATGTAATGTTATCATCTGGTGCTGATGCTGTTCATCCTGGTTATGGTTTCCTTTCTGAAAATGATGATTTTGCACGACTTTGTGAAAAAAATAAAATTACTTTCATTGGTCCTTCTGCAGATTCAATGAATCTCTGTGGTGATAAAATGAAATGTAAAGCTGCAATGCTTAAAGCTGAAGTTCCTACGGTACCTGGAAGTCCAGGTTTAGTTAAGGATGCAGATGATGCAGAAAAAATTGCTAATGATATTGGTTACCCTGTAATGCTAAAATCTGTTTATGGTGGAGGAGGTCGTGGAATTAGAATTGTAACTAATGATAAAGAATTACGTGATGGTTATGAATCCGTAATTGGAGAATCAATTGCAGCAGTAGGAAAATCTGCAATACTAGTTGAAAAATATTTAGAAAAAACACGACACATTGAATATCAATTTGCTAGAGATTCACAAGGTAACGCTGTTCACATATTTGAAAGAGAATGTTCTATTCAAAGACGTAATCAAAAATTAATTGAACAAACACCTTCTCCAATTGTTGATGAAGAAACAAGAGCACGTATTGGTGAATTAGTTTGTAATGCTGCACATGCAGTTAATTATACTAATTTAGGTACTGCAGAATTTTTGCGAGCTGACAATGGTGAATTTTATTTTATTGAAATTAATGCTAGATTACAAGTAGAACATCCTATTACCGAATTTGTATCTGGATTAGATTTAGTTAAATTACAATTAGATATTGCAAATGGAGAACCAATACCTTTCAAACAAAATGATCTAAAAATGAATGGTTATGCAATTGAATGTAGAATCAATGCTGAAGATACCTTCTTGGACTTTGCTCCTTCCACTGGACCTGTTCCTGATGTAACTATTCCTGCAGGACCTAGTGTCAGATGTGATACATATCTTTATCCTGGATGTTCCGTTTCTCCATTTTATGATTCACTAATGGCAAAACTTGTAACATGGGGTCAAACATTTGAAGAATCAAGAACTAGAATGCTTTCTGCATTAAATGACTTTTACATTCAAGGAGTTGAAACATCTATTCCTTTGTATAAAACAATTTTAAATTCTGATGAATACAAAAATGGTGATCTTTCTACTGATTTCCTTAAACGTTATGATATGATTGATAGATTGACTGAAGATCTTAAGAAAGAAAAAGAAAACAAAAGTGAAGCAGCTTTGGCAGCTGTAATTATTCATTCTGAATACTTTAAGAGTCGTGTACAAAACACTAATGATCATAATTCTAACTGGAAAAATAAACTGGATTGATAATATGACAAATTACAAAATACAAGATGTTGAAAAATCATTTGACGGTAAGATTGTAAAAAATCTTGGAAATAACGATTATGTAATTAAAATTAATGATAATGAACATAACTTAAAAATTATTAGTATGAATTCAAATGGAATTGAATTTATTTTAAATCAACAATATCACAAAGTAAAATATCTTGAACGAACTACAAATGAAATGAATCTTGTTATTGATAATGTTCCAATGACAATTAATTTACATACTCATTTTGATGAAATTGTTTACAAAAATTCTGGTGGTGGTGATTCTGGTTCTGCACAAATAGCATTAAAGAGTCAAATTCCTGGGAAAGTAGTTTCAATTTCAGTAGCAGATGGAGATTCTGTACAGAAAGGTGACGTTGTTTGTACTTTGGAATCTATGAAAATGCAAGTTGCAATTAAAGCACATAAAGATGGAGTTGTAAAAAACATTAAAGCTAAAGAATCTGCATCTGTTGCTAAAGGCGATGTTATTGCTGATATAGAATAAAAAAATTATTTATTTTAAAAAGTTTTTAATTTCTTCATAATTTGGTTCTTTTAATGGATCTTCAGAAATCCATTTGTAACCAATTTTTCCATCTTCCATAATTATGAATACTGAACGTTTTGCAGCATTGTAATCTTTTATGTGAAGTAAGTCTTTAAGCAAAATATCATACTCTTTGATTGTTTTACTTGTATAATCCCCTAATAATGGGAAATTGAAATTGTGTTTTTCTGAAAATGCTTTATTGGCAAATGGTCCATCATTACTTATTGCAATTATTTGTGCACCCATATCTGATATTTCCTGCCATGAATCTCTAAAAGTGCATAATTCAACTTCACATACTGGTGAACTGGCTGCAACTATGAATGATAATACTATTTTCTTACCCTTAAATTCCTCCAAAGTCCTTAATTTCAATTCTGTATCTGGAAGTTCAAAATTTGGAGCAAGATCACCTACATTTAACGTCATGATCGGACTTTCTTGTTATCCTATTAATTACTTTACAAAAATTATTTTTCAAAAAATTCGATCGAAAAAACGAAGCATACCTTATTATACAAAAATTAAAAATGAAATTTAAATTGGTCGGAGAACTAGCGGGCAATTACAGCACCGTTGTATTGATGTTTGGATTTGCGGTTGTTGCAATGGCACCTGCATTATTAATTTCACGTATGATTTCACCTCGTAGAAAAAGTAATCCGGTAAAGTTTTTGCCAATGGAATGTGGTCAAGTTCCAAGTGGTGAGGGAAGAACCCATTTTATGATGCAGTACTATCCGTATATTCTGATGTTTGTTATCTTTGATGTTGTAGCAATTTTCTTGTATGCTTGGGGTAGTTCACTTTTAGAATTACCAAAAAGTGCAACTTTGCCTATGATGGGATTTTTAGCAATAATATTTGGTGCAATGTCATTTGCACTTTATCAATCTGGGAGACGAAGAATTTGGTAGTTATTTATACGAATGATGCTAACGGGGGTTGGGAATAAAATTGCTTAAAGATTTAGTAACACCAGAAAATGCGAATGTCTTCATTGGAAAATTAGGAGATATTTTAGAAAAAGCAATTGACAAACCATTGGGATATGCTATCAATTGGGGTAGAATTTGGTCACTATGGCCTGTACATATTGAAACAGCTTGTTGCAGTGTTGAGTTTGGTGCAGCATCAAGTCCTAGATATGATGTTGAAAGATTTGGTATCATTGAAGCATTTGGATCACTTAGACAATGTGATCTAATTGTTGTTCAAGGAACTATCACACGAAAAATGGCTCCTCGTCTTAGATTAGTTTATGATCAAATGCCAGAACCAAAATATGTTATTGCAATGGGAGCTTGTGCAATCACTGGGGGATTATATTTTGATTCATACAATGTACTTCCAGGAATTGATGGAGTTCTTCCTGTAGATGTTTATGTTCCAGGGTGTCCACCTAGACCTGAAACTCTCATACAAGGATGTATTTTGTTGCAAGAAAAAATCAAGAGAATGAAGGCTAGGAAGTTTGTATAATGAGTACTAATGCTACAAAAGTTTCTGTTGAAGAAAAACCTGTTGAAGAAAAACCTGTTGAAGAAAAACCTGTTGAAGAAAAACCTGTTGAAGAAAAACCAGTAGCAAAACCTGTAGCAAAACCTGTAGCAAAACCTGTAGCAAAACCAGCAGCAAAACCAGCAGCAAAACCAGCAGCAAAACCCGTGGAATTACCTGCATTTGAAAAAAGTATTTCTGATAAAGTTGTTGAAAAATTTGGTGATAAAATTGAGGTTGCATTTGTTAAAGAAAATAGAGTTGGAATTAATGTTGATAAAGAAAATGTCCATGATGTAGCTGAATTCATTCGTGATGAACTAAATTATGATCATGTAGAGTCTGTTTCGGGAGTTGATTATCCTCAAGATAAAGAAATTGAAGTTGTTTATCATATTGGATCATATTCTGATTCATCTTTGGAAAAGCAAGTTCTTGTTTTAGCAACTAGGGCACAAAGAGAAGAAAACCCAATACCTGGAAAAGATGCAACAAAGTTACCTACTCTTAGAGATATATTTTACAGTGTAGAATTTCATGAAAGAGAGGTTTTTGAAATGTTTGGAGTTTATTTTACTGGTCATCCTGATAATAGACGATTACTTTTACCTGAAGATTGGGCAGATTTACCTCCTCTTAGAAAGGACTTTGCAATAAAAGGACGATAGAAATGACTAATGAGTTACCTCCTGGATTAGCACTCCAAAAAGTTGATGAGAGAATTATGACTCTCAATGTGGGACCACAACATCCTGGTTCTGGCCATATGAGACTAATTGTGCAAATTGATGGTGATTATATTGTTGCATGTGATCCAGATCCTGGATATGTACATCGTGGAGAAGAAAAAATGGCTGAATATAGAAATTACATTACAAATATTCCTCATTTAGAAAGACCTGTAATTCATGATTCTTGTAATATACTTTATCCATATGTCTTAGGTGTAGAAGAACTACTTGGTATAGAAGTTCCAGAACGTGCAAAATATGTTCGAGTAATCTGTTCTGAATTAAATCGTTGTATCTATATCATGTATTGGCTTGCAATTTATGGTATCTTTTTAGGCCACTCTACAATGTTTATGTGGCCAGCAGGTGATCGTGAACTCTTAATTGATCTTATGGAAAAAATTAGTGGTGCAAGAGTAACACATGCACATTTTGTTCCAGGTGGAGTTAGAAATGATTTACCTCCAAACTTTGAAGAAGTATGTTTACGTCAAGTAAATTACTTTGAAAAACGTATCAAAGAATACGCTGCAGTATTTTATGATAATCCAATTTTAATTGCAAGAACTCAAGATACTGGTGTACTTTCTCGTGAAGATGCAATTAGACTTGGAACTACTGGTTCTGTACTTCGTGCTAGTGGAGTTGACTATGACCTTAGAATAAAGGAACCTTATGATGTCTATGAAGAACTAGATGTTCATAGTCCAGTGATGAAAGAAGGAGATTCTTATGCACGATCCAAGATCCCATGGCTTGACATGTTGGAAAGCTGTAATATAATTAAACAAGCATTACAAAAAATGCCAAAGTCTGGTTCTGTTAGAGTAAAACTAAAACCAAATCCAAAAGGAAAAGGATTTAATTCCGTATACAAACGTGTAGAATCTGGTAGAGGTTCTTTAGGATGCTATATTGTCTCTGATGGTAAAGTTGAACCCTACAGACTAAAACTAAGTGTTCCTTCCTTTAGAAATCTAATTGCATTACCATATCTTCTAAAAGGTGAAAAACTTGGTAACATGCCATCTGTTTATTGGAGTCTTAATTATTGGCCAGTGGAGGCAGACCGATAAATGTCTGTAATTGCACCAAATTTCAAACTTAGTAAATTTATCGCATCTTTAATCAGTGATGTTGTTTGGGCTTTGCTAATTATGACCTTAATTGGTTTACCACTAATTATGATAGTTTTGTTTATCATTCCAATGCCCGTCATTGATGGTGAATTGCTTACACCATTTCTTGCATTTACTTATATGGCTGATCCTTCACGTACTTTACCAATAATTCAATCATTCATGGGAACTGATATGTTTAAAATCATGGCATTTCCGGGATTTGGTTTTGCCGCACTATTAGCTGCTGGAACAATTTTTGCTGAAAGAAAAATGCTTGCAAAATTACAATTAAGAGTTGGTCCTTTTTACTGTGGAAAATTTGAAGGTATTTTACAATTAATGGGTGATGGTTTAAAACTAATTTCTAAAGAAATTATTATTCCTGCAAAAGCTGATAAACCTATTTTCTGGGCAGCGCCAGTTCTTTTCGTTGCAGCTGCTGCTGCATTTGTCGCATTAATTCCAGTTGCACCTGGTTGGGTAGTTGCAGATGTTGATATGGGACTGCTTGCTGTATTTGCAGTAATTGGATTTTTTCCAATTATAACAATTCTTTCTGCATGGTCTTCAAATAGTAAATATCCATTCATTGGAGGAATCAGAGCACTATTCCAAATGGTTTCATTTGAAATTCCATTAATTCTCTCTTTATTGGGAGTTGTAATGTTAACTGGAACTCTTAATTTATCTGAAATTGCTGCAAGCCAATCTAGTTTCCCATGGATTATATTTTTACCAGTTGGAGCTATTGTATTTTTCATTACAATGCTTGCAGAATTAGAAAGAATTCCATTTGATTTACCTGAGGCAGAAAGTGAAATTGTTGCTGGTTGGTTAACTGAGTTATCTGGAATGATGTATGGACTTGTTCAATTGGGATCTTATCTGAAACTTTATGCATTTGCGGCCTTGTTTGTCGTATTATTCCTTGGTGGATGGAACGGTCCAATGCTTGTACCTCCATTTCCAATGGAAATTGCTACTCATGGAATGGAAATGGGTCCAATTACACTAAAAATAGGTGGATTGGAACCATTACTTAGTCAAGTAATTACTCAAGAAATGCTTAATGGAACATTATGGTTTGTTCTCAAGACTGTTGGTGTTATCTTCTTCATATTGTTGCCAAGAGGAGTATTCCCAAGAATTAGAGTTGATATGTTGCTAGATCTTGGTTGGGGTAAATTGATCGGGCTTGCGTTCGTTAACATCTTTATTGCACTAGGCTTGCTTTACGCTGGAGTGCTAGGACCCGGAGGTTTACAATGACAAATACTGCTACAGGAATCATACGTGCACTAAATTCTGGAATTAAACATATTGCCACAAAACGATTTACACTTCGTTATCCAGAAGAGAAACTAAAGTTTGTAGGTGATGGTTATCAATTTGATCCTTCCACAGGTGTTGGAATTGCTGGATTAAAAGGTCGTCATTTGTTATTTCATGATCATTGTACTGGATGTCAATTATGTTCTATTGCCTGTGAAGGTGTTGCTGAAGCAATTGCTATGGTGAAAGTTCCAGAAGAACACAAACAAAATAAAAAAGCTATCATGCCTCAAATTGATTATGGAAAATGTGTTTTTTGTGGTTTATGTGTTGACGCATGTCCGTTTTATGCTCTTTACATGACTAATGATTATGAACTCTCTTCTTTTAGCAAAGAAGGTTTAATCTATACTCCTGCACAACTTCAGGTTAAACCATATGTTGCACAGGATAGTGAAATTATAATTACAAAATGGGGTGCAACTCATGGCTGATCCTATATTTCTTGCACTAACCGTAATTACAATTGGCTCTGCAATCGCTGCACTTGAAATGAGATCATTAATTTATGGTTCAATTGCATTGATGGGAACTCTTGGCGGTATTGCTGGATTCTTCTTTTTACTTGATGCACCATTTGTTGCATTGTTTCAACTAGCAGTTTATGTTGGTTCAATTGCTGTCTTAATTCTATTTACTGTAATGCTTGTAAAAAGAGAACTTATCTTTAAAAAAATTGAAGATAAAAGAAGAAAATTTGCAGGAATTGGATTGATGTTAATAATTATGGTATCATTAGGTGCTATATTCTTAGATTCTGGAATTAAAACAATAACTACTGATGAACCACCAGTTAATTTTAGAGATATTGGTACAGACTTTGTAACATATTATTGGCCTGCATTAATTTTGATGGGTTTAATTTTAGCCGGTTCAGTAACTGGTGCATTAGTTTTAGCTAGAAGGGAAGATGTGGAAAATGACCAGCGAACTAATTGATTTTACATTAGTTTCTGTTGCCTTGTTGGCAATAGGAATTTACGGCCTTGCAGTAAAACGTAATTTCATTAGAATGTTATTTGCAGTTGAAATTATTATTAATGCTGCAAATCTTAATCTTGTCGCATTTGGTAGATTCTTACCTCATAGTGGTGGTCAAACCTTGGCATTATTTTCAATAGCAATTGCAGCTGCAGAAGTGGCAGTTGGATTGTCATTAATCATTGTAGCATATCGTATGTATCAAAATGTAGATATTGCAGACTTTAGGAGCTTGAAAGGATAATGGAATATGCATTATTGCAGGCAGTCATACTGCCTTTGTTATTGGCTCCTGTAGCATATGTTATTGGAAGAAAACTAGGTCCTACTCTCGCAATGTGGTTTACATTTGGAATTTTGCTTTACACTACAATTCTTATTATTAATGCTGCACTTTCTGGAACTGTAGAGGAACATTATCCTTGGACAACACAGTTTGGTGAATTTGGCTTCTTACTTGATGGTTTAGCATCTCCATTTGCAATAATGATTTATGTATTATCTACAATCTTGGTGCTTTATTCAAAACCATACATGCTTCACATATTCCATCATCAATTTGAAGAAGAACATAAAATCAATTCATCTGGAAGCGGACAAACTTCAATAGTTGAATCGTCTGCTCTTTCAAGTTATGTAAATGCAAAATCAGGACTTTACTTTGCACTTTATCTTTTATTTGCAATGGGAATGCTTGGTACAGTTCTTTCAACAAACCTGATTGAATTCTTTATATTTTTTGAAATCATGTTGATTCCAGGTTTCTTCTTAGTTGCTCTTTGGGGTGCAGGTAATAGAAGAAAGATTGGTTTGATGTTCTTGTTTTGGACTCATTCGGGTGCAGTTGTTTTACTATTAGGCTTTTTGATGATTGGTTTGACTGTTGGAAGTTTTGATTTTGTAGACATAAACGAATCAGACATTCCTCAAGACATTGCGATGATTTCTGCAGTTGCAATTGCATTAGGTCTTGGTGTTAAACTAGCAGTCTTTATGTTCCACATTTGGCTTCCATATGTCCACGGCGCTGCACCAACACCAATCAGTGCATTATTGTCTCCAGCAATGATCGGAATAGGGGCTTATGGTATTTTTAGATTAATTGTTGAATTTTTGCCTGCAACTTTTGCTGACTTATCAATATGGTTCTACATATGGGGATTAGTTACAATGATTTATGGTGGTGCAATGGCACTAATGCAAGATGACATAAAACGTCTTCTTGCATATTCTAGTATAAGCCAAATGGGTTATCTTTTGTTTGGTATTGGTTCAATGTCTGCACTTGGTCTTGCTGGAGCTGAGATGATGTATGTAACACATGCAATTGGAAAAGGTATTCTCTTTATGATGGCTGGAATTATTATCGTTAAAGTCGGAACTAGAAGTCTCTCTAAACTTGGAGGATTAGCTGGTAAGATGCCAATTACAGCAGTATGTGCAGTAATCGGTGCTTTGACAATAATGGGAATACCTCCAACTAGTGGTTTCATGGGAGAATGGGTTCTCTTTGCTGGTGCATTACAGACTGCACTTGAAGAAGGTTCTACACTTAGAGCAGTAGGATTTGGTTTAGGTCTTATCGCAACTGCTCTTACAATGTCTTATCTTCTATGGATGCTAAAACGTATTTTCTTTGGTAAAACTCCTGAACATCTTGAAAATGTAAAAGAAGGAAGTTGGTACATGACTGTACCAATGATGGTGTTGGCAGGATTTTCTATCGTACTAGGAATTTATCCTGACATATTCTATAAATCAATAATTCCTCATATGAGTGGAGTTTTGGGAGTTTAGAATATGGCAACTGAATTAATGGGATTTGAAATTGGAGCAACAAGTGCTTGGTTAGTTTGGATTCTACCATTTGCTGCAGCTCTTATCATACCTGGAATTGCAAAATTATCTAAATACTTACCTGGCAACTTATCAAAACACGCAACTGGGTATATTGCAGTTGGATTTGCTTTGATGAGTACATTATCTGCAGCATCAATGATTCCAATTGCTTTAGAGGCTAGCGAAATACATCATCAAATTCCTTGGATAGAGGCACTTGGTCTTAAAGCTGGTATCTTGGCAGATCCACTCTCCATTATAATGGCAAACGTCGTTGGTTGGATTTCATTCCTCATTATGATATACAGTACAGGATACATGAAAGGTGATAAAGATATTACAAGATTTTGGTTCTGGATGATGTTCTTCATTGGTTCAATGCAATTAATTGTCATGTCTGATAATTTACTTCAAGTATTCTTTGGTTGGGAAGGTGTAGGTCTTGCATCGTATGCGTTGATTAGCTTTTGGTATCGTGACAAGAAGAAAGATCATGTTGGTGTTGAAGGACGTACTGTTCTTGGTGTGTTAGATTACTATTCTCCAACTCATGCTGGTATGAAGGCATTCATCATGACCAAAGTTGGTGATGTTATGATGATTGCAGGTATGCTTTTGATATTTGTGTACGCCGGTACTTTTGGATTTAAAGAATTACTTGGTGATCCAGAATGGGCAGTTACTATGGCCTCTCAAGGTCTTTTGGTTCCTGCATTTGTTTTACTTTTTGGTGGTGCAATGGGAAAGTCTGCACAATTCCCATTAAACGAATGGTTGCTAGAAGCAATGACTGGACCTACTGCTGTATCTGCATTGATTCATGCAGCAACAATGGTCAAGGCAGGTGTATTCTTAGTTGCAAGACTAGGACCTCTTGTATTTGGATTAGCAGCTGCAGGAATTCTTGCAGATCAATTCTTTGAGATTATTGCATGGGTTGGTGCAATTACTGCATTATTACTAGCAACACAAGCAATGGTCAATCCTGAAATTAAGAAAGTTCTTGCTTATTCTACTGGTTCTCAAATTGGTTATATGATGATGGCATTAGGTGTTGCAGGATTATCTTATCAATATGTTGATGGTTATACTGCTGGATTCTTCCATTTAATTTCTCATGCGATGTTCAAAGCTTCATTGTTTATGGCAGCTGGTGCAATATTGCATACTGTTGGCTCTCGATTTATGACAGATATGGGTGGTCTAAGAAAAAAGATGAAGAAAACTTATGCATTCATGTGGGCTGCCGGTCTTGGTTTGATGGGTGCTCCATTTATCACAACAGGTTTCTGGAGTAAGGATGCAATCTTTGCTGCTGTATATGAATCTGGAAATGAATGGGCAATGCCACTGTTTGCAATTGCTGTATTTACTGCAGCCATTACTGCTTTCTATACTATGAGAATGATGGGATTAGTCTTCTTTGGAAATAAGAGTAAACATATCCAAAAGATGGAAGAAGAAGGACATCATATTCATGAAGCACCATTATCAATGTGGATTCCATATGGAATTCTTGCAGTTCTTACCATTGGAGTTGGTCTTATTGGATTATCTGCAGAAGAAGGACTTCACCATACGTTTGTAGACTTTCTTGAAAATTCCTATGGTATTCATACTGAACATATTGCAATAGAATCATCAATTCTACCCGAATTCTTGCAAGGGCTTAATCCTATTGCACTTGGTTCATCATTGGCAGCGTTTGGTATAGGGGCAGGATTAGGATACATCTTCTATATTGGTAGATGGGTTGATCCTGCTAAATTTGTAAATTCTAATATTCTCTTTTACTCAATTCATAAACTTCTTTTAAACAGATGGTACCTTAATGCTACGGTGTATTGGTGCTTTGTTATAACACCATTATGGTTAGCAAGAGGTGTTCACAGATACTTTGAAAAGACAGCTATTGATTATGGTATGAACGATGGAGTTCAAAAAGCAGTTGGATGGAGTGCTAAGGTCATTCAAAGAACTCAAACTGGTGTTGCACAATCATATCTATTCGTATTTGGAGCAGGATTATTATTCGTAGTCTTGATATTGTTGATATAGGAGATTTGATGATATGTTAGAAATTACTTCAACACCTTTGGTATTAATTGCAATATTGGGTACTGTCGGTGTTCTTCTTCCAATCATAAGTATTGCAAGAAAAGAACAAGGTTCCAATTCATTTTATGCTGTAATTGCATTTGCAGCATTAATTGTATCAATGGGTTATGTTGGATATCAATTCATTAATGAAAATATTGCCCCTTCTGCTCTTTTCTCTGAAGATGTAATTGTAGATGATGCATTTGGTGGATTATTTGCTATAGCAATGCTAACTGTTGCTTTGTTCACTACTGTTGGCTCTTTTAATTATATGAGAAAACATAATTCCCCTGCTGTTTACTATTCACTAATTTTACTTGCAACAATTGGTATGGTGTTAGTTGCATATTCAACTGATCTGGTAATGTTGTTTATTGCATGGGAATTAATGAGTATTCCAACATACATTTTGGTTGGCTTTATGAAAAAGGATCCAAGCTCAAATGAAGCCGCTTTAAAATATTTCTTGTTTGGTGCATTATCGTCTGCAATCATAGTTTATGGTATTTCATTAGCATATGGATTAACTGGTTCTACAAATATTGGAGAAGTCATTCAAGGTTACGCTACACTTGATCCTTCCTTGCTTCCACTTGCATTACTTTCAGTTGGACTGTTTATTGCAGGATTTGGATTTAAGATGGGACTTATCCCATTCCACCAATGGCTTCCTGATACTTATGAAGGTGCACCTACACCAATTACTGCTTTACTTGCAGCTGCAACAAAAAAAGCTGGATTTGCTGCAATGATTAGAATTGTAGTTTTAGGAATGGTAGTTTTACATCTTGATTGGACTTTAGCACTTGGTATTATTGCAGTAATGACAATGACTATTGGTAATATTGCAGCAATTATGCAAAAGAACATTACCAGAATGTTGGCATACTCTAGTATTGCACATGCAGGTTACATCTTAATTGGAATTGCAGTTGCACCACATAGTTCTCTTGGTTTACAAGGTTCTTTGTATCAAATTATGAATCATGCAGTAATGAAAGGTGCTGCATTTATTGCAATTGCAGGAATTGTAACAACCCTTGCAGTAACTCATATCGACAAATTACAAGGGCTTGGAAGACGAATGCCTATTACTGCTTTAGGTTTGGTAATTGCATTATTTGCTCTTGCTGGAGTTCCTCCACTTTCAGGATTTTGGAGTAAATTGATGTTATTTGGTGGTGCATTAGATGCAGGTACTACATTGTGGTGGGCACCATGGCTTGCAATTGCCGGTGTACTAAACAGTGCATTATCACTTGCTTACTATGGCTGGATTACAAGAAAGATGTACTTTGAAGGAGAAACTCAAAAGAGAGTTGTCGAGCCAAAATCAATTATTGCTGTTATGATTGCATCTACAATCTTCTTAGTAGGATTTGGTGTTTACCCCGAACCACTCATGAAATTTATAGAGTTTGCAACTCCAGTCATTAGTTTAGGAACTATGCCTTAAACTAAGTTTGATTAAATTTGTAGACTTTACAATTATAGTTATTGATTTAGAAATTATGGACTAAATGAAGTAAATTTAATTAATTTTTCTAAGTTTATTTTTGCATCATTGTCTGGAATTTTTCTCAAAAATAACCTTGCTTTCTCAGAATATTCTTTTAACAATTCTTCCATTTTGTTAAATCCTTCTCTTGGATCTACACTTTTTTTAATTAGTAAATTAAATAATTTTTCTTCATTTTTCCAATCTAACAAATCATCTCTAATTTGATATGCAATTCCAAGATTCTTTCCATATCCTGTTAACGCTTCAATTTGCTCTTCTGTTCCATTTGCAATAATTCCTCCTGTTCTAGCTGCAACTTCAAATGCAGTTGCAGTTTTGTATTCTATTACTTTTAGATAATCATCAAATGTAATATCTCCACTATCTTCTAACCTTCCTTCAATCATTTCCCCTTCACTCATTAACATTGCAGTTGTAGCCAAATCTTTTGTAACTCTGGCATTATCCAATCTTGATGATATTGCAAGAATTAATCCTAAAACAAAATCTCCTGTTAGAACACTAGTGTTGTATCCATATTTGACATGAAATGGTTCTTTTTGTCTTCTCATAGTTTCATTATCTATGATATCATCATGAATGATTGATTCCATATGTAAAAATTCAATAGCACATGATGCAGATAATGTATTTTCATCTATTTCACCAATACTTTCTGCAGATAAATTCAAAATAATTGGTCTAATTCTTTTTCCACCTTCTAGTGAGTATTTTAGTGGTTCAATGAATTCTGATTCTGAATATAATGCAAGTTCTTTATCTAATGCTTGGTCAATTTTTTTAATATATTCCCCATATGTTTCAAGTAGAGGATTGATCTCGATATTTTTTCTGTCCAAGATAATTGATCAAAAAACTTTGTTATTAGTAATTAAATCTTGGTGCTCCAGCCGGGATTTGAACCCGGGATCTCTGCCTTGAAAGGGCAGAATGCTTGACCGGTCTACACCACTGGAACCCATAAAAATTTCTCTTTTAGATCATAAAATCTTTTGTACACAACAAAGATTTTTGTATTGGGCAATTAGATATGAATTATGAACTTGATTCAAAGAATTGATGAAATAATTGAAGCAAGAAGTTTACTAAAACACCCATTTTACCAAATGTGGTCTGATGGGAAATTAACTCAGGAATCTTTAGCAGGATATTCAAAGGAATATTTTCAACTTGTAAAAGCAGTTCCTGAATTTATGGCCCCTATTATTCAAAATGCACCTAATTCTGTAATTACTGAATTAACTGAAAACCAACAAGAAGAATCTGATCATATCCAACCTTGGATTAGCTTTGCTGGAGAACTTGGTATTTCTGAAGATGAATTAATCTCATATTCTGGATTAGATAAAACCAAAAAGGCAGTATCTGATTTGGCTAAATTAATGAATACTTTTGATGGTGGTGCATGTGCAATGTATGCATTTGAAAAAGAAATTCCAAAAATCAGTCAAACTAAACTTGATGGATTATCTGAATTTTATCAAATAACAAGTGATGACGCAACTGAATACTTTAAACTCCATACTGAGGCTGATATTAGACATACAGCATCTTGGAGAAATATTTTAGAGAAATCAAATGTTGATACAAGTAATCTAATTGAAATTGCTGAAAAATCTGTTTCAGCACAAAATTTGTTACTTGACAGTTGTTATGATAAATACTGTTAATCTCATAACATTTTATACCTCAAAAAAAATTCATCACTTTAGGGCCCGTAACTCAGCTTGGTAGAGTAACCGGCTCATAACCGGTGAGCCAAGGGATCGAAGCCCTTCGGGCCCATACATTTCAATTAGTA
>Ga0208391_1000052_pt1 | contig 52510 bp, 51 predicted proteins | sample Knorr_S23_td_Bot_FD_185612 | JGI IMG/M metagenome (GOLD analysis project Ga0208391, IMG submission 185612) | Marine microbial communities from Southern Atlantic Ocean transect - Knorr_S23_td_Bottom_ad_3770_LV_A (SPAdes) (version 2) | ecosystem: Environmental > Aquatic > Marine > Oceanic | place... | reverse complement strand
TTTCCTTATCGACCTACACCGAATGCAGATTCATAAACCAACGAAAAGCGCCTGGATCAAGGCGATCGTACAAGGGACGCTAAAACTGCAGCGACCCCAACCACCACAGAGCGTAACTCCCTCCCGCTGGAAGATGAGAGACGTGTCCGGACTGCACTACTCCAGTATGGGTCTCGGCCTAACCAAACGCGACCTTATAAGATTCATGTCTACTTACGAAAAAATCAGCAACCGACAGGTACTCGAGGCATTGCAAAACAAAAACCGCTTTTGGCGTAATGTGCAATCACGCGCCCACAACCTATATCGTTCTGAAAAGCGTCGGACGAAAAATACGGGCGATGTTGCTAACGCCCCTCTGACACCGGCCAGAACCCAGCACTGACCTTACCAAGGGGCGCGACACAGTCTGGGATGCGCGATTTACAGATGGAAACACAATCGCAGATCCCGACGGACAACCTCACGCTGCTCTCCGATATGGCGAATCAACTTTCCTCAGGTCATCTACATATACACCATTATTTACGCGATGATTCACCGCTGATACGCCACACTCTCAAGAACCCAGATCTAGCACTGTCCGATCCAGAATGTCACATCGTAAAAAACGACAACACAACTACGGTTGGACTAATCTTCCGAGATAGTCACACATTTGTAATCAAGCGTTACAACACCAAGAATGCCTGGCATCGTCTCCGCCGCACCGTTCGCAGCTCACGAGCTGAGAACTGCTGGCACTTCACCCGAACCTTGCGGAGCCTGGATATTTCTGTGGCACCGGCCGTTGCCTGGATCCAGGAAATCCAGGTTGGTTTAAAGGGTAGATCCTGGTTTGTATCTGAATTTGTGGATGGAATCAGCTGTCTAGACCATTTCAAAGGTGATGTTCCCCCTGCCGAGATCGAAAGAACCTTGGGCGAGATAGTCGAGATCCTGTGCAAGCTGAGGCGTGAGCGGATCTCACATGGTGACCTTAAAGCCAGCAACATTTTGCTGTCGAGCCGTGGGCCGGTACTGATCGATCTCGACGTCATGCGGCAGCATAAGAGTGAATCAACTTATCAACAGGCCGCCAGAAAAGACATCAACCGCTTTCTTCGAAACTGGCAAGACAACCCGGTTTTACTGACGACCGCCCGGCAATTGCTGTCGGCCCAAGGTTTCCTGACCGACCACCCGTTTTAGAAGGAAACGCGCACCGCGTAGAACGGATGGTCTGATGGTCCGGCCGGGGTGTACCACGCATCAATAATCTTCAACCCGCGAACAAGCAACCAGTCAATGCGCCCGGGTGGCCCTCCGGCCTGGCTAGCTGCGTCCTGCGCCGCAAGCGTTCGCAGTCGGTCAAGGCACTCGTGACCCGCTTCAACGTTAAAGTCACCGAGCAGAATCGCGTGATCGTATTGTTCAAAAACATCCAATACCCGTTCAAACGGATGGCGTTGACGATCCGGATGAGATAGGTGCGTGTTAATGACATGCACCGTCTTGCCGTTCACACCGATCTCGTATCGTGTCAGGTTGCGATAACGCTTGCCGTGCGTCGGCAATAAGGGTTCACGATGCCAGCGTTCGACGGGAATACGCGTAAGCAGGGCATTGCCTCGATTCGCCACCAGACATCGCCGCCGGGTGGGCGCGAAATGAACCGCGCAAGCGAGCTTTTCTGACAATAAGTAGGCCTGGTTGTTCAATCCGCGCCAGGTTGATCCTTCGACTTCCTGCAATCCAACAATGTCACAGTCTTTAATAACCTCGGCAATACGATTAAGGTCGCGTCGGCCGTCGGTCCCCCGGGACCGGTGAATATTGTAGGTGCCGATGGTAAAGCTGTCGCCGGTCGGCGGATCCACCCAGGTCATGTGCTTAACTCCTGAGCCTGCGGCGGGACCCAACGGCCAGTACTTAAACAGCAGCAGATAACCGCCAACTGCTGCCACTGCCGAAACCACGACATCAAGCAGCGGCATCCGACCACTCGGTTTGAGTATCTATCACGTCTGGTCCATCGTCATCGACCAGTATTGCGTCAAAACAATGGGGTCTTGTCGATAACATCAAGTCTGCAAATCCGGTCAGTTCAATCGTGCCGTATTGACGAGGCATGCTTGATCAGGGACCATCATTGTAGCGAGGTTCTTGAATTCGGATAAACACCCTATGAAAACCGCTTTTCTGACCGACCCGAGGTTTGCCGAACATGAAACCGGGCCTGGACATCCGGAGCGCGCCGCCCGCCTGACCCACACGCTGGACCACCTGCGCGCACAACAATGGTTCAGCCAACTGCTGCCCGTCGAATCACAGACCTGTGACGAGCGCTGGCTACGCAGCATCCATGATCGTACGCTGATCGAGCGGGCTCGACAGGCGTGTAGCCAGGGACGGGCGTATCTGGACAGCCCCGACGTCGCGGTGAGCCAAGCCTCATTCGAGATCGCGCTGCTGGCCGCCGGCGGCGTACTTGCCCTGGCCGATGCCGTGATCCAAGGTAAAGCAAATAACGGCTTTGCTCTGGTCCGACCTCCTGGCCATCACGCCGAGCGAGACGTCGCACTTGGCTTCTGCCTGTTCAACAACATTGCGATCGCCGCCCGTTATCTGCAGCAAGAATACGGGCTGGAGAAGATCGTTATTCTGGACTGGGACGTCCATCATGGGAACGGAACGCAGCACAGCTTCGAAAGCGATCCCAGTATTTTCTATATCAGCCTGCACCAATACCCACACTATCCTGGAACTGGCGCCTATTCCGAAACCGGAATCGGCGACGGGTCCGGTACCACACTGAACTGTCCAATGCCCGCGGGCAGCGACGACAGCCACTACGAACAAGCCTTCCGAGAAAAGATCCTGCCGGCTGTCAACAGCTATAGCCCCGACGTGATCCTGATTTCAGCGGGATTTGACGCCCACCAGGCGGATCCTCTCGGCAGTATCAACCTGTCTACCGCGTTCTACGCGTGGATGACCGAGCGGATGCTGGAAACCGCCGACCAGCATGCCAATGGACGACTTATTTCTGTGCTTGAAGGGGGCTATGCACTGGATGCACTGGCCGCCAGTGTCAGCGGTCATCTTCAGTCCCTGGCCGGCATTTCGCGACCCGACGGGCGCTCATCCGGAGAGCCCAAGTAACAGAAGAACCAGCGAGATCGTAATCATCGACACGGCTGTGCTGACAACAGTCGACGCAGCAGCCAAAGGCACCCCTGTCGTGTAGCGTTCCGCAAACAGATAAGTGTTAATACCTACCGGCAGGGCCGCCAGCACCACAGCGACCGACAGCCACAACGGGTCTAACTCCAGCACAAAGCGCAGGACCAGCCAGACGCCTGCTGGAAAAACCATTGTCTTCATCACGCAGATCACAACTGATGCGCCCAAGGAGCCCGCAACACGGTACTGGCTCAGTGCAGCACCCAATGCAAACAACGCACACGGGGTTGCTGATTGAGCGAAAAGCTCAAGTACACCCACCAGCACCACAGGTAAAGACACGTCCATCAGGTTGACCAACGTGCCCAGTGCAATCCCGGCGAGGTACTGATTGGCAATAACACCCCGGGTAAACGACCACAGACGCGAATCCTGGTCTCTGTGGGCAGCACCCGAGACCTGAACCAGCGTCATCACGGGAAACATCACCAGCGCCTGGGTCGCCACCAACGTAAACAATGGCAGGGTCGCTCGCTCACCGAAGATAGTCAGCACCAGAGGGATGCCCAGCGGGATGAAACTGCCGTAACTGCTGCCAAACGCAAATATACCGGCCTCCCTAGGACGATAGCCGAAGACCCGGCCAGATAAGGTAAATGCCAGAGCGAAAAAGCCCAGCGCGCATCCGTAGTAGCCCAGCAGATAACTCCAGGGCAAAACTTCGGGCAGATCAATCTTGGCCATGGCGTAGAACAACAGCAGTGGAATTGCGAGGTTGAATACATAGATCGAAATGCCACGGATGGCCGCCTTGTCCAGCAACCGGACACGACCTGCGATATAGCCACAGATCACGACGCCAAAGATGGGGGCAACGATAGCAATGACCACATCAGCCATAGTCGGATCTCCTGTCAACCAACCGCAACGCGACACACATCATAGTGCTGCCGGTGCCTGGGCATCGGCAAGTCGTTCCAGGCCTAGCCTCAGCTAAATCTCCATTGCAGTTAAACAAAATAGGTTTGCTGGTTTACAGTTTGCTATTTGCCGATCGCGCGGTTAGATTTTGCTCCACTGTAGGGCATTTGTTAGAAGAAATGCCACAGTCAAGGCGATGATGGGGACGAGTAACCGATCGTGCTCGCGCAGCAGAGACCGGGGGGCGCTGAAATCCCCGGGCCGGACCCCGGTGAATATCACCCCTGAGCCACTGACCGAACAACGCCACGGCGTTCACTAGACTCAGTCGGTTGACCCCCGAAACCGGGTTGCGGACAGCACGCTGTCCATGAGGTCGCCGAGCTTTGACCGGTGACGAAGCCGGGTGGTACCGCGCGCCGATTCTGATTGACCCCACAGGTTCGAGTCGCCCCGGAGGCCGCAATTCAAGGCATCCCGGGGGCTCACTCATGGAGAGCGATGAGATGGTATTCCAGAGGGCTTCTAGCCGATACGATGGTCCGACACTGGAATCTGATGTGCTCGATTTCTGGCGAGAAAATCAGGTATTCGAAAAAACCCTAGCCAATACCGAAGGCCGCCCTCTGTTTACCTTCAACGAAGGGCCGCCAACAGCCAACGGGCGTCCCGGCATACATCACGTACTCGCCCGTACATTCAAGGATATTTACCCACGCTATAAGACAATGCGCGGTTTTCATGCTCCGCGGAAGGGCGGTTGGGACACCCATGGCCTGCCAGTAGAGCACGAAATCGAGAAAGAACTGGGTATTTTCGACAAACAAAAAATCGAGTCGCAGATCGGGGTCGCAGAATTTAACCGACGTTGTCGAGAGTCTGTTATGCGTTATATCGGCGACTGGGAAAAAATGACCGAGCGGATGGGTTTCTGGGTGGATCTTGACCAGGCCTACTACACCCTGGATAACCAGTACATTGAATCGGTCTGGCAGCTGCTGAAAATCATCTGGGACAAAGGTCTGATCTATCAGGACTACAAAGTTGTCCCCTACGACCCCCGAATTGGTGCAACCCTATCTTCACACGAAGTGGCGCAGGGTTATCGCGAGGTCGAAGATCCGTCAGTCACCGTCCGTTTTAGACTGACCGAGACCGACAACACCGCCTTTCTCGTCTGGACGACCACTCCCTGGACCCTGCCATCCAATCTCGCCCTGGCTGTGGGTGCGGACATCGACTATGTCTACATCCAATACGGTGATGAGGTTCTGATCCTTGCCGCGGCACAACTTCAAAGCACCATGCGAGAAGCCGATCACAAAGTCATCAAAACCGTCAAGGGCCGGGATCTGGTTGGACTTCGCTACCAACGCCTGTTTGACCACTTGGCAGCCGACGGCGACATCTGTCGGGTACATGCGGCAGACTTTGTCAGCACAGACAATGGTACCGGGATTGTGCACGTTGCACCCGCCTACGGGGTCGACGACCTCGAGCTGGGACAACGCAATGATCTGCCGGTCGTCCACGGCGTCGGGCTCGATGGCTATTTCAAATCGGAGGTGACGCCGGTGGCGGGCTTGTTTTTCAAAGATGCCGATCCCGTCATTATCGACCTGCTCGAAACACAAGGCCTGTTGTTCCGCCAGGAAAAATATCTGCACAACTATCCATTCGGCTGGCGGACGGGTGACCCGCTGATCTATTACGCCAAAAACGCCTGGTACATCCAGACGACTGCTGTTCGGGAACGGATGGTGTCACTGAACCAGACCATCAACTGGGTGCCACATACCATTCGCGACGGGCGATTTGGCAACTGGCTCGAACACAATGTCGACTGGGCGCTCTCACGCGAACGGTTCTGGGGTACGCCTCTACCACTGTGGACCGACGGAGAAGGGGATTTTGTGTGCATCGGCTCGATTGCGGAACTCGAAGCGCTGTGCGGTCGGTCTTTGGACGAAGTTGATCTCCACCGACCCGCCGTTGACGATATCGTATTCAACCATCCTGAGACGGGTCAGGAGTATCGCCGTGTTCCGGAAGTGATTGACTGCTGGTTTGACTCAGGGGCAATGTCTTATGCCCAATGGCACTACCCGTTCGAAAATCAGGAGATCTTTGACCGACATTTTCCAGCTGAATACATCTGCGAAGCGATTGACCAGACACGCGGCTGGTTCTACAGCCTGCACGCCATTGCAACACTGGTCTCTGACAGTGTCGCCTACCGCAACTGTGTCTGTCTGAGTCACATTGTCGATAAAGACGGCAAAAAAATGTCCAAGTCGTTGGGTAACATCGTCAACCCCTACGATGTATTTGACCACATAGGCGCAGACCCACTACGCTGGTATTTCCTGGCCCGTCTTGCTCCGGAAGTTCAGAAGCGGATCTCCATCAATATTATTGCTGAAGTCGCAAGCTCCTTCATCAATACACTCTGGAACACCTACGCATTTTTCACGCTTTATGCGAGCCTGGACAATATTGATTACTCCCAAACATTAGATGTTTCAAAGCGACCGGAAATCGACCGTTGGGTCCTGGCACTGCTCCACCGCACCACTGAAACCGTCACCGCGGCGCTGGATCAATACGATGCTCGGGCGAGCGGAGAAGCAATTGAGAGTTTTGTCGGTCAGTTGAGCAACTGGTACGTGCGGCGCAATCGCAGGCGCTTCTGGAAAAGCGAAGCCGGTGAAGATAAGGATTCAGCCTACCTGACACTTTATCTGTGCCTCAAGACAATTAATCGATTGATGGCGCCGTTCATGCCTTTCCTGACTGAGTCGGTCTACCAGAACCTTGAACGGACTGTGGACACGGCAGCCCCACTCAGTGTCCACATGACCGATTGGCCAAAGCCTGATCCAGCGTGGAAAGATGACGACCTGATCGCCTCGGTCGATGTTGTCCAGAAAGTGGTCGGACTTGGCCGGGCAGCCCGGGAAAGTAGTCGAATCCGAGTACGCCAGCCATTGGCCAGACTGCTGGTCCGCGTTCCCACCGACAGCCACGCTGCCGCCATAAAACACCAGCAAACACAGGTTCTGGAAGAACTCAATGTCAAGTCCCTCGAGTTTATTGCCCGAGATGCTGAGCTTATCTCCTACCGGTTGAAGCCCAACCTGCCGCGAATTGGCAAACGCCACGGCCGCCTCATCCCCGCTATCCGCGAAGCATTGTCCAAGGCCGACGCTGCAGCTGTTGCGTCTGCTCATGCTCGGGGCGAATCGGTGACCCTCGACGTCGCGGGTCAGGAGATTGAATTTGAGCCCGATGACCTGTTGCTTGAAACCACCTCGGCCGCAGGCTATTCAAGTGCCGAGTCAGAAGGATTCCTCGTCGGCCTGGATACAAAGCTGACGCCAGAGTTGATCGATGAAGGGTTGGCCCGCGAGATCGTCCGCAGTGTTCAGGAAGCACGCAAGAATGCGGGTCTTGAAGTCTCGGATCGCATTCGGCTGCATGTCTCCGGTTCAGCCGATATCGACCGTATCTTGCTGTCCTACCGCGACTGGATCATGGCCGAGACGCTGGCTGAATCCTGGACTGACTCTGGACACAACCCAGATTATTCAGTCGACGGTTCGCTTGAAGTGCACAACTGGCATATCGAACTGAGCAAACACTGATGCTGACCAATCCCATCTCACTTCGATGGGCGACACACTACATCAACAGGTCGACATGAATGGGCAAAAGCCCACGCCAAACACTACCATCTTTTGTTATTAAACTATTCGCTGCACCAACAGGCTGTGATCAGTTTTTGGGTTTGCGCAGCGTGATTAAAATAACCATTGTCGGGGTTGGGTGTCTGATAAAATTCCTACCCAGAATTGCCTTACGCTCATAACGCCCAAAGGAGGCCCAATGTCGCGTCGTTTTCTTTTCACCTCTGAATCAGTTTCCGAAGGCCATCCCGACAAAATGGCTGATCAGATTTCTGATGCCATTCTCGATGCCGTGCTTGAACAAGATCCGAACTCGCGCGTGGGATGCGAAACGCTGGTCAACACCGGACTCGCTATGGTGTCCGGCGAAATCACGACCACCGCCCAGATCGATACCATCGACGTAGTACGCGACACGATTAAACAGATCGGATACTGCTCATCTGATATGGGCTACGATTACAATAGTTGCTCCGTAATTGTTGCGTTGGACAAACAGTCACCAGATATCGCACAGGGTGTCAACGAGGGTGAGGGCGTAGACCTTGAACAGGGTGCAGGTGATCAGGGGCTGATGTTCGGCTTTGCCTGTAACGAGACCGACGTTTTGATGCCCTTTCCGATCACTTATGCTCACCGACTGGTTAAACAGCAAGCTGACGTGCGCCGGGCCGGCACTTTGCCATGGCTGTGTCCGGATGCCAAAAGCCAGGTATCCGTACGTTACGAAGACGGCGACCCGGTCAGCGTCGAAACCGTGGTTCTATCCACCCAACATCTCGATGACGTCGATCATCAAACGCTCAGTGACGCTGTGATTGAAGAAATTATCAAGCCCATCCTGCCGGAAAATATGATCACAGCCGACACACGGTATCTGGTGAATCCGACTGGCCGATTCGTGGTTGGCGGCCCGCATGGAGACTGCGGATTGACTGGCCGAAAGATCATAGTCGATACGTACGGTGGGTCCGCTCATCACGGTGGTGGTGCGTTTTCCGGCAAAGACCCCTCCAAAGTCGATCGATCGGCAGCCTACGCTATCCGCTACGTGGCCAAAAACATTGTGGCCGCGGGCCTTGCCGACCAATGCGAGGTACAGGTGGCGTATGCCATTGGGGTCGCCCAACCGGTCTCCTTACTCGTCAATACCGCGGGCACCTCCAAAATACCTGAAGAGGAGATTGAACGCCTCGTACGGGAACATTTCGACCTGCGACCCAAAGCTATCATCCAGATGCTGGACCTACTGCGCCCGATATACAAAAACACGGCGGCTTACGGACATTTTGGCCGCAGCGAGGTGGACGGATTCCCCTGGGAACGAACTGACAAGGCTGCCGCGCTGCGGGACGCAGCCGGGCTGTAGTCCAGCTCGGGCTGACTGGGGCCTTTGCGGTACCGTTGGAGGCCTTCGTACACTTGTTCATCACACCGAATGGATATAATCTGACACCAATTCCATACACAATTTGTTAGTAGTCCTATGACGCTGCCGAGAAGCGCTGCAACGGGCACTGGCCCGCCAGGCTCGGATTCCCAGTCGTCATTTTCGATTTAACGGCGTTTTCTAAGACTGGAGCGTAACCATGAGTGCTGCTGTTAAACCAGAATTTTCTGATTTCCAGGTCGCCGACTTGTCGCTGGCAGACTGGGGTCGGAAAGAAATATCCATTGCCGAAACCGAAATGCCCGGGCTGATGGCGATGCGGGAAAAGTATGCGGGCCAATCTCGACTCCAAGGCGCTCGTATTGCCGGCAGTCTGCATATGACCATTCAAACCGCGGTTCTGATCGAAACCCTTGAAGCGCTGGGTGCCGAGGTCCGCTGGGCATCGTGCAACATTTTCTCAACTCAGGACCACGCCGCCGCCGCCATCGCTGCAGCGGGCACACCCGTATTTGCTTTCAAGGGAGAATCCTTGAGTGAATACTGGGCCTATAGCCATCGCATTATGGAGTGGAGTGACGGTGGAACGCCAAATATGATTCTAGATGATGGGGGCGACGCGACTATGCTGGTCACGCTGGGGAGTAAAGCCGAACAGGATCCCAGCGTGCTGGACAACCCTGGGAGTGAGGAGGAAGCGGTGCTGTTCTCGTCAATTCGAGAGCGCCTGAACCAGCAACCCGGCTGGTACTCGAAGATCCTTCAGAACATCCGTGGCGTAACGGAAGAAACCACCACCGGCGTACATCGTCTATACCACATGGAAAGTTCCGGCGAACTGCCGTTTCCGGCCATCAACGTCAATGATTCGGTGACAAAGTCAAAATTCGATAACCTCTATGGCTGTCGTGAGTCCCTGGTCGACGGAATTAAGCGGGCGACCGATGTCATGGTGGCCGGGAAAATTGCCTTGGTCATGGGTTATGGCGATGTGGGAAAAGGCTCGGCGCAATCGCTGCGGGGTCTTGGCGCTACCGTCTGGATTACCGAGATCGATCCGATCTGTGCACTTCAAGCCGCAATGGAGGGCTATCGTGTGGTCACTCTGGATGACGTGGTCTCAGAGGTGGATATATTCGTGACAGCCACCGGTAATTACCAGGTGATCAAGCACGACCACCTGTTGCAGATGAAGAATCAGGCGATCGTCTGCAACATCGGCCACTTCGACAACGAAATTGACTGCGCGTCGCTGAAACAGTACACCTGGGAGAACATCAAACCTCAGGTCGACCACATCATTTTTCCTGACGGCAAGCGGATCATATTGCTGGCCGAAGGGCGACTGGTCAATCTGGGCTGTGCCACCGGTCATCCCAGTTTTGTAATGTCCAATTCCTTTACTAACCAGACTCTGGCGCAGATCGAATTGTGGAACAACCCAGATCAGTACGACAACAAAGTATACGTTTTACCCAAGAAACTAGACGAAATGGTCGCGCGGCTTCATCTGGAAAAGATCGGTGTAAAACTTACGCAGCTCAATGACCAACAAGCCGCTTATATCAACGTCGACAAAGACGGCCCCTATAAACCAGACTACTATCGCTATTAAGCCGACGTCAAAACGAAAACGCCCCCAAGTTGGGGGCGTTTTTAGTATCGTTTAATACATCGCTTCAAGCTGTTATGTCAGGAACGAGTCTACTTTCGAGCAGTGTAATACTGTCCTTGAGAAAAAGCTTTCGTTTTTTGAGTCTTCGAATCTGAAGGTCATCGAATGTTGGATCGTTGCTCATGTTCTGGAGTTCTTGGTCCAGCGCGCGATGCTCGGATTTGAGTTCCTGGATCTTCGCCGCAACACCAGCACCTTGCTCTTGTGTCATAGGATCGCTTTCCTCATGCGCTCTTGGTCAAAGCGCTGTGCCTAACAATACCCCGGGGATCATGATTTCAGTTTCAACCGCAGGTCAGGTCCCGTGTTGCCTGCCCTAAAATCCATGTTACTCCTTTTTCACACGGCTTTCACCCCTCTGTTTGGTACTGCCCCCCAGACTCTTACGCAGCTTGTTCAAACCAGAGATCTCGCCCACAATCCGGGTAATCCCGGCCAATCATGGCTATGGCCGGTACTCGAACGACCGGAAGAAAATGGAGCCGATTGCTACCTGGGAAAAGCTGCTGTTGGGTGTACTGGTCCTACTGGTAATTCTGTGGTTTTCCCCGGGTATCAAGAAGATGATGAAGGTCAGTCGTGAGGCAAAAAGCGACTGGATTGGGTTAATCATACCCATCGCGATGATAAGTCTTTTCGTGTTTGTGTTGATCCAGATAATCTGAAATCAACGCTGCGGTGAAAATAAAGCTGACTATTACAGTAACGCCATAACCCTAACTCGGATACCTCATGACACCTGAAAAGACCACGCTGGACCGTATTTATCTGCGTGACTACCAGCCACCGGATTTTCTGATCACCAAGACGGTGCTCCACTTCGAGCTGTCAGCCAATAACACTCGGGTCCGCTCGCAACTGTCAATCAGACGACTCAGTGGTGACCAAGGTTCGCTGCGTCTCGATGGCGAGGCACTTGTATTGGAGAGTATCAGGCTCGATGGCAAAGAACTGACATCCGATCAGTACACCATCGATGACCACTCGCTCACAGTACACGATGTGCCAAGTCAGTTTACGCTGCAGATTGAGAACCGGATAAACCCAGCAGCCAATACCACACTAGAAGGGCTGTATCTGTCCAGTGGTAATTTCTGCACCCAGTGTGAACCGGAAGGGTTCAGACGGATCACCTATTTTATCGACCGGCCGGATGTGCTCTCTGAATATACCGTGACCCTCAACGCGTCCGCGACTGATTGTCCCGTCCTATTGAGCAACGGAAACAGGTTATCAACAAAAACGCTTCCAAACGGTCGTCATCAGGTCATTTGGCACGACCCGCACCCTAAACCCAGCTACCTGTTTGCATTGGTTGCAGGAAATCTGGGGTTTATCGAGGATAGTTTCACAACCGCAGGTGCCCGGGATGTTCGCTTGCGAATCTACGCTGTTGAGCGAGACCTCGGACAATGCCGTCACGCGCTGGATGCGCTTATGCAGGCAATGCGGTGGGACGAACTGCGCTATGGCCGGGAGTATGACCTTGATTGTTTCAACATTGTTGCGGTCGAGGATTTCAACATGGGAGCCATGGAAAACAAGAGTCTCAATATTTTCAACACCCGTTACGTCCTCGCACTTCCTGAAACAGCGAGTGACCAGGATTATCAGGCGATCACCGGGGTGATCGGTCACGAATACTTCCACAACTGGTCCGGGAACCGCGTCACCTGCCGAGACTGGTTTCAACTCAGTCTGAAAGAGGGTTTCACTGTTTTCCGTGACCAGGAATTCAGTGCAGAACTGGGTTCGGCCGGTGTCAAGCGGATTGAAGACGCCAAACTAGTACGCGGCCAACAATTTCTCGAAGACAGCGGGCCGATGGCTCACCCTGTCAGACCTGCCTCTTATGCCGAAATCAACAACTTCTATACACTGACGGTTTACATCAAAGGCGCTGAAGTGGTGCGAATGCTGGCGAACCTACTTGGCCCGGTTCTGTTTCGAAAAGGCTGCGACCAGTATTTTGATCACCACGATGGCCAAGCGGTGACAACTGAGGAGTTTGTCTGCGCTATGGAACACGTCAGTGGCCTGGATCTCTCGCAGTTCAGACTCTGGTACGAGCAGGCTGGCACCCCCAAACTGACTGCCCGAGGCACTTATAATGCCGAGGCGGCATGCTATACCCTGACTGTTGCTCAGCAGTGCCCGCCCACCCCTGATCAGGATCACAAGAAACCGTTTCACATTCCCCTCGCCACGGCCTTATTTGATCGCTCCGGACGGGCGATGAAGACAACCGTCGAGGAGCAGGGCGAACCCAAACATGAACATATGTTGAGCCTGTACCAGAAAGAGCAGCAATTTGTATTTGAAGGCGTCGTGAAAGAACCAGTGGTTTCCTTGTTGCGACGGTTTTCGGCACCAGTAGAACTTGAACCTGATCTGTCAGATGACGAACTCGCGATTCTGATGGAGCATGACGACGATCCATTTAACCGGTGGGATGCGGGGCAGCGCCTTTCCAGCACCGAAGTATTGCGAGCGTTTGAGACAACTGTTGAGAGCAGTACGTTTTCGCTCAATGATCGTTTTGCAGTGGCCTTTGAAAATACGTTACGGCACGACTTCGATGACAGATCCTTTCAAGCCTACGTTTTAACCCTACCCGATCATGCCCACCTTTCGCAGATCACCCCCGTTATTGAGCCGGACCGGCTCCACCAGGCCAGAAAGACGGTCAAACTGGCACTAGCTAGACGATTTACAGCCGATTTTGAAGCGCTCTACCACCGGTTCGAGACGACAGGGAACAATCCGACAGACAGCATCAACAGCGCTCGGCGGGCTCTGCGTAACGCCTGCTTGTCTTACTTGATGGCGCTTGAACAACCAGAATTCACACGTCTTGCCAGCCAACAGCTGTACGCAGCCGATAACATGACTGACGCCCTGGCTGCTTTAACCTTGCTCGCCTGTTCACCACATCCAGAACGCAGCGCTGCTCTGGCTCACTATTTCGATCGCTGGCACGATTACCCGCTGGTCATGGATAAGTGGTTCCGGGTTCAGGCAATGTCGGATTTGCCTGGAACGCTTGATCACGTAAAAGCGCTCACATCACATGACCTGTTTCAGCTGGAAAATCCAAACAAAGTGTTCTCCCTGCTCGGAGCCTTCGCCCATGCCAACCCGGTACATTTTCACCAGATCGATGGTCAAGGCTATGCATTCATTAGTAAATACATATTGAAACTGGACCATACTAATCCGCAGGTCGCAGCCCGACTACTGTCAGCCTTCAATCTCTGGCGGCGTTACAACAGCGAACGACAGGAAATGATGCGGGGGCAGCTTGAACACATTCAAGCACAACCCGATTTGTCCAAAGATGTGTCTGAAATCATTGATCGTATTCTCTCTTAAATGGCAGTTCGGATCCTCACCTCGACCACCTGCTGACAGACTCTCTACAGTGTTATGATCCGTCTTGATCACCTGATTGTTAAGCGCTGTTGCAATTGAAAAAACCGCCCAACAGATCGCTGGAAACATCAAGCCGCGAGGACATTGACAACTTTCTGCAGCGGGTGAGGTCCACGCCACTGGCTTCCCGCCCAGCTGGCCGGGGACGACTGCTGTTCGCCATGGATGCTACGGCCAGTCGGGAACCCCTGTGGGACAGGGCCTGTCACATTCAGGGTCGGATGTTTGAAGAAACCGACGCATTGGGCGGTCTCGACATACAGCTGGTTCACTACCGCGGTTTTATGGAGTTCTCCTCGACACCCTGGATGAGCAACACTGAGGCATTGCTCAAACACATGACGGCCATACGTTGTGCCGCAGGACAGACCCAGATTGCCCGCGTTCTCTCACACGCCACAAAACAGGACCAGCCTGTCAACGCTCTGGTATTTGTCGGTGATGCCATGGAGGAAGACCCGGACGTTCTGTGCAAACTGGCTGGTGAGCTTGGCATCCTCCGGATCCCGGTGTTCATTTTTCAGGACGGTGACAACCCAATTGCTGAGCGAACGTTTCGCCAGGTTGCACGGCTCAGCTCGGGTGCCTGGTGCCGGTTCGACACCAACAGCGCTGCACAGTTGCGCGATCTCCTTTGTGCTGTGGCGGTTTATGCAGCCGGTGGGCAGAAAGCGCTTGAAAAATTCGGCCGTGAACGGGGCGGCACTGTACTCAAACTCAGCCACCAGATCAGCAAAAAGAACTGAAAACGTGATCAGACTGGTACTCGCTTTACTCGCCCTGGTGGGTCTGATGTGGCTGGCATCGTGGCTCGGCAAGGTCTCGCCGGCCCAACGCAGCAAGGCGCTCAAGATGATTTTGCTCTACGGCGTCGCCGGTGTGCTGTTGCTGCTGGTGGTCACTGGGCGAATTCACTGGATGTTCGCAGCAGTCAGTGCGGCACTTCCCTGGCTACAACGAGTATTAATGGCACGGCGGGTATGGCAGATGTTTAAATCGACACGGAGCCCTGCTTCTGGCCAGGTCTCAAAGGTGGAAACCGCTTTTCTGCGCATGACACTGGATCACGACAGCGGCGATCTGGCAGGTGAAGTAATTGCCGGAGCGTTTGCCGGACAACAGCTCGAGCAGATGAGCCTCGAAAATCTACTCGAGTTGCTGTCCACCTGTCAGGTGCAGGATGCCCAGTCTGCTGCTTTGCTCGAATCCTATCTTGATCGCCACCACGGCGAAAACTGGAGAGCGGATACCGACACCGGGGACACGGCGGCGGTGCCACCCAGCGGCTCCATGAGCCGGCGGCAAGCTGCGGAAATTCTAGGTGTGGCCGAAGACGCATCGAATAAAGAAATCAAGGCCGCACATCGCCGCCTGATACAGCGTCTGCACAGCGATCGTGGGGGATCGGATTACCTGGCTACTCTGATCAACCAGGCCCGAGAAACCATGACCAGCTGACCAAACAGCCATCGATATGTTTTCTTCCCTTCAGTCGCTTTATACTCAGATATCATGTGGACCGTGCGGGCTAAACGCAGGGCGATTCACGAAAAAGGTGCTGCATGAGGCACCGCCGAACGCCGGCGCAACTGCCATCCTGGTCAAGAACTACACACCCCGTGCATATGAGCAACCAGCGCAGTCGTAAAACTGTCAGACAGACAACCCTGTCTGGTCCGCTGCAGATTGCGCTTGTAACCGTGATCCTGATCGGTGGCATGTTGTCCTGGCCGGAGCATCTGAGTTCCACAGAATGGCAACGCAGCGCCGTGTGGGGTGTGGACCGGCACGTCATCAGTGACGCAATAACGCCATCAGTGCAGAACAATGCGTATCCGCGCGAGATCACCATTACCAGCCAAGGCCGGCGACTCCCGGCAACAATCCACTACAACACCGATCGGGTACTACGTGATTCTGTCAACGCGATTTTTGAAAAATATGGACCGGATTACGGGATGTTTGTTGGACTGGACCCGGATACCGGCAAGATTCTGGCACTGGTCAATCACCGCCGAAAAACAAAGCCCGCTGCCAATTTCGCTTTACAGGCGACGTATCCGTCTGCTTCGGTCTTCAAACTTGTAACGGCCAGCGCTGCTATCGATCTGGGGAAGGTTAATGCTGACACCGTCATTCCATTCAACGGCAAAACCACCAGCCTTTACCGCCAACAAGTACTGCACCACAAGGACAATCAATGGACCCGGCACTTGCCTCTGAAAATGTCCTTTGCCAAATCTGTCAACAGCGTATTCGGTCGACTGGGCGTCCAGCATGTCGGCGGTAAAGCACTGCTGGATTACGCTCAGCGACTGGGGTTCAACCGGGAGATAAAAAGTGATGTCGAGATCAGCCCAAGCCGCCTCGCGTTAAACCTGGACAACCCCTGGTCTATCGTAGAAGCCGCGTCCGGCTGGACCCAAAAAACCACGATGAGTCCGGTTCATGCTGCGGTCCTGGCCGCGGCGACCATCAACGGCGGGTTTATTGTCCAGCCGAGTCTGGTCGATGCGATTACCGATACCAACGGTATCGTTCTATATGCTGATGATGAGCCCTATGCCCGCCAAGTGTTCAGCGAGTCAACCGCCCACCAACTGCAGAATATGATGACTTTAACTGTACGCAAAGGATCGGCAAAAAAGTCTTTTAACAACTTTTTCACCGGCAAGATGTCAAACGTCGAAGTCGGTGGCAAAACCGGCACACTCAACGGGACAGACCCTGCCGGTACTTACGATTGGTTTGTGGGCTATGCCAAGCGCGGTGACCGTAAGCTCGCTTACGCGGTACTTTGCATCAACAAGGAAAAGTGGTATGTAAAATCGGCCTACGTTGCACGTATAGCGATAGAGCATTATTTCTCTGACCAAGCGCTGTAGCCACTGGCTCAGCAAATCCCTAGCACAGGTAGAGCACAGCATATTGCAGCAGTATCTTGATGTCGTCGAAACCGTACTCGGTAGCGGTCATCGAAAGACCAATCGAACTGGCGTCGATACTCTTTCAACTTTTAACTTAAATTTTCAGATTGACCTGCGCCAGGGTTTTCCACTACTGACCACCAAAGAGATTTCCTGGAAAAATATCGTCGTTGAAAATCTGTGGTTTCTCTCCGGCAGCACCGATATTGGCCTGCTGCGCCGGCATGGCTGTAAGTTTTGGGACCCTTGGGCGGATGAAGACGGCCGCGTGCCCAGTGCCTATGGCAACTTCTGGCGACACTTCCCCGTACATAATCAAGACGACGCCTCGTTTAACGATCAGGTGGCCTGGGTTGTGAACGAACTCAGGCAAAATCCGGACAGTCGCCGTTTGGTGGTATCCGCCTGGGCACCAGGCAATGCCCAGTTCAGCGGTTTACCCCCCTGCCATGCGCTGTGGGTACTCAATGTTCAGCGCGATGAGGCTGCCGAGCCGCTGCTCTGTCTGCATTTAACCCAACGAAGTTGTGACGTTGCGCTAGGGCTGCCCTATAACATCGCCGGCTACGCTTTCCTGCTCGAGCTGTTTAGTCGTTTTGCGGGTATACCGGTGGGTTACTTTGGTCACACCTTGATCGATGCGCACATCTATACCGCCAAGCCTGATGGCAGTATGGCAGAGTACGACCATGTACCCGGTTTACGTGATCAGCTGCTGCGGAAACCCAAACCATTGCCACAGTTGACCATAAACAGTGCTGTTCGATCGCTCAACGACGTGGAAGATCTCCTCAGTGCCACGACGGACGAGTTGCTCGGCACTTTTTCCCTGGCCGGCTACGAACCCCACCAGGCGATTGCTTTCAAGGTGGCCGTGTAGTTGTACGATGACAGCAGTAGCTGCACGGATTGCCAGAAATTTTCTGCTGGCTCAAGTTAGGGGCTGACATTGCGCGCAGCAATTGTGGCAATCACTCAAGACCGTGTCATTGGGGTAGATGGAAAACTGCCCTGGCACTATTCGGCCGACCTGAAACGATTTAAGCGGCTGACTCTGGGCGCCACCATCATTATGGGCCGGGGCACGTGGGAATCGATTGGCGCAAAACCACTGGCAGGACGACGCAACGTTGTGATCACCCGCTCGGTGCTCGATGATGTCCAGTGCTATACAACGATCCCGGCTGCACTGGCCACCTGCACTGGCGATGTCTGGTTTATCGGCGGCGGACAGCTCTATGCAGCGGCTCTCGAATATTGTGATTTCATCGATGTCACGCAGGTGCCTGACAAAATCTCGGCTGGAAATACCGTGTTTTTCCCTGAACTGGACCCGTCGGTGTGGCAGGCAGAACCGATGACGCCGCTGGTGGAGGATCCCAGGTTGTGTCATGGCCGCTATTACCGACAATCGACTGTAACCCGAAGTGCCGACGGGTAACATTCAACCTCGTGTCCTTGACTTGAGTGTTTAGCGGGTATGGACGTGTCTTTCATTTTTGATGATCTGAACGACGCTCAGCGTCAGGCAGTATCCAAGGATCCCGGTCCGATGCTTGTTCTTGCCGGCGCCGGCAGTGGCAAGACCCGCGTTCTGACCCATAGAATCGCCTGGCTTGTGACAGCACTCGAGGTGTCGCCACTGTCTATCCTCGCTGTTACGTTTACCAACAAAGCGGCCCTGGAAATGCGCCACCGGGTAGAACGCATGATCGGTTCTCCAATGCGCAACATGTGGCTCGGCACGTTTCATGGTTTGTCACACCGTTTCCTGCGCACTCATTGCGCCGACGCCGGTCTTTCGGATTCTTTCGAGATCCTTGATGCCCAGGACCAGCACCGTCTGGTGCGCCGTTCACTTAGAGAACTTAATCTTGATGAGGGATTCTGGCCACCGCGACAGGTACAGTGGTTTATTAACAGCAACAAGGACGAGGGCCGGCGTCCCCCACAACTTGAAGGGACATCAGATAACCAGCATCAGACTCTGACCCAAGTTTACGCCCACTACGAATCACTGTGTCAGCGCTTTGGACTGGTTGACTTTGCAGAACTTCTGCTGCGGTGCCTAGAGCTATTTCAGAACAACGGGCCAATCCGAGACGCTTATCGGGAACGTTTTCAGCACATCCTCATCGACGAGTTTCAGGATACCAATACCATACAGTACCGTTGGCTGAAGCTGTTGGCACAGCCGCGTAACAGCATCACTGCTGTAGGCGATGACGATCAGTCGATCTACGGCTGGCGGGGTGCCCGAATTGAGAACATGGACTTGTTTCAGAAAGACTTTCCCGATACGCAGATCCTACGGCTGGAACAGAACTATCGATCGACTGGAACAATTCTCGCGGCAGCAAACAGCGTAATCGACCACAACGTCGGCCGAATGGGGAAAAAACTGTGGACTGAAGATCAGGCTGGTGCGCCGATCAGGCTTTACGCTGCTTTTAACGAAATCGACGAAGCTCAGTTCGTCGTGGAACGCCTCCGCGAGTGGGTGCATGAAGGCCATCGCCGTGATTCTATTGCTATCCTCTATCGCTCGAACGCACAGTCCCGTGTTTTTGAGGAACTCCTGCTCAGTGAAGGCATTCCTTACCGGGTCTATGGTGGACTCCGGTTTTTCGAGCGGGCCGAGATCAAAGATGCTCTGGCGTACCTGCGCCTGATCTCAAATCGCCACTCTGATCCGTCTTTTGAACGGGTCGTCAATGTCCCCACTCGCGGCATCGGTGCGCGAACAGCTACCGCAATCCGTGAACATGCCAGGGCGTCTGACACCTCCATGTGGTCCGCTGCGATTGAATTGGCAAGTAAAACACAAATACCGACCAGAGCCCGGACCTCGTTGAAGCACTTTACCGATCTCATCGAAGCGCTTGACGCATCGACACAAGATCTTGATCTGACGGAACAGACGGACATCGTTGTGCAGCGCAGCGGGCTTATCGATCACTACCGTAAACAGCACGGTGAAAAAGCGCAGACGCGGGTAGAAAACCTCGAAGAACTCGTCACTGCAGCCCGTCATTTCAATTACGATCCGGCCGACGACCAACATCCGGATCCACTATCGGAATTTCTCGCACACGCTGCACTGGAGGCTGGTGAAGGGCAAGCAGAAGAGTGGGAAGATTGCGTACAGCTGATGAGTCTTCATTCGGCCAAAGGGCTTGAGTTCCCGCTTGTATTTCTGAGCGGCCTGGAAGAAGGCCTCTTTCCGCATCAGCGCTCGATCGATGAACCGGGTCGACTCGAGGAGGAAAGACGTCTGTGTTACGTCGGTATGACTCGGGCCATGGTGCAACTTTTTCTGACCTGGGCCGAGGTCCGGCGGCTGCATGGCAGGGAAAGCTATACCCGCCCGTCTCGTTTTCTAAGCGAAATCCCAGCAGAACTGGTTGCTGAGGTACGTTCGTCCACCGTATTGACCGGTGCTATCTCGACACCTGCCGAAGCCTTGAACAGCAAGGCTCAGACAAGCAGCCCGGGTATTGACCTGGGTGCTCGCGTACATCATGTCAAGTTCGGTCATGGTACTGTCCTTAGTGTAGAGGGGCAGGGTGAGCATGCCCGAGTTCAGGTTCGATTCGAAACTGCTGGCAATAAATGGCTGGTGTTGGCCTACGCCAAACTGGATCCCGCTTGATTGACGTCGGTGGGTGTGTGTTTGCTGCTGCTACTCAGTTCAGGCGGTAGGAACAAACAAGACCGGCAAATACACAAGCACCGAACCAGGTATTGTTGATAAACGCCTTCAGACACATGTCTCGATCGCGACCGCGACACAGTCGGTATTGATAAACAGCCGTTCCCGCAGCGCCGACCAGGCCCAGATAGTACCAACCGTTCAGATGCAGCCCCCAGCCGATGATGCCAAGTACCGCCAGTGCGAGAGCCTGCAACACTGCGTTAACCAATAGATCGTATTGGCCGAAAAGAATGGCGGTAGATTTGAGCCCGATTTTGAGGTCGTCAGGCCGATCAGCCATCGCATACATGGTATCGTAAGCGACCGTCCACAACAGATTGGCGCACAGAATCCACCAGGCCAGCGCCGGCACACGACCGGTTTGCGCAGCAAATGCCATCGGAATCCCCCAGGAAAATGCAATCCCTAGGTACAGTTGTGGCAGGTGTGTAAAGCGTTTGAATAAGGGGTAACTGATCGCAATCGCCGCCCCGATCAAGCCCAGTACAATGGTTTGTCGGTTCAGGGTTAACAACAATCCCAGTGCTCCCATGATAAGGGCTGCAAACAGGATCAGTGCCTCCCGGGTAGAGACCTTGCCTGTTGCCAAGGGTCGGTTTCGAGTTCTTTGGACGTGCGGATCAAATGCGCGATCAAAGTAATCGTTTATCACACATCCTGCTGCACGCATAACAATTACGCCAGTAACAAACACTGCGACGATCTGCACTTGTGGTTGACCATCACCTGCGATCCAGACAGCCCAAAGTGTGGGCCACATCAGCAACAGCCAGCCGATCGGTCGATCGAGCCTTGCCAGGCGCACGTAAAGAAACAGGCGATCACGCACTGTAAAAGCCGTCTTCAGTTCTGAGCCAGCGACGGATCAACCGATCGATCAGCTTCGTCTCACCGTTTTCAAGCAGTTGAGCAGCAACCTCCCGGACGTCTTGTAATAACATGTGATCGCGGGTCAGATCAGCAATGCGAAATTGCGGCAGGCCACTTTGACGCGTGCCCAGTAACTCGCCCGGACCACGCAGTTCGAGGTCCTTCTGCGCGATCTCGAATCCATCATTGGTCACGCGCATCGTCGACAGCCGCGCCTTCGCACGTTCTCCAAGTGGGGCCTGATACATCAAGACGCAGGCTGACTTTCGGTCTCCGCGGCCCACTCGACCACGTAACTGATGTAACTGGGCCAACCCCAGTCTTTCGGCGTTCTCGATCACCATCAAACTGGCTTCAGGCACATCGACACCGACCTCAATAACCGTAGTTGCGACCAGCAGGTCGACCTGGCCGCTCCTGAACCCGTTCATGACGGCGTCTTTTTCTGTCGGTGTATTGCGACCATGCAACAGCTCGATCCGCAGTTCAGGCAGGTCCTGGCGTAAGGACTCTGCACGTTGCGTGACCGCCTCTACGTCTAACAGCTCTGACTCATCGATCAAAGGACAGACCCAGTAAGCTCGCATACCCCGGGCACAGGATTCTCGGATACGTTCCTGTACTGCCTGACGTCTTGAATTGGGCATCACAACTGTCTCTACCGGTTGTCGCCCAGGCGGCATCTCATCGATGACCGAAACATCCATGTCTGCATACATCACCATAGCCAAAGAACGCGGTATCGGGGTGGCTGTCATCACCAGCTGGTGGGGTGCACAATTATCTGTGCGCCCTTTGTCCCGCAGCGCCAGTCGCTGCTCGACACCGAAGCGGTGCTGTTCGTCTACGACCACCAGCCCCAGGTTGTGATAGTGAACACCGTCTTGAAACAACGCATGGGTACCAATACCGACCTGAACATCACCATTGGCCAAGCGCTGACAGGCTTGTCGACGAGTCGCAACTGTTGCCCGACTGGTCAGCCACACTACATCTATTCCTAGGGCCTGGAGCCAGTTTTCAAAACTCTCGAAATGCTGTCTGGCCAACAGTTCTGTCGGCGCCATAACCACAGCTTGGCAACCGGCTTCTACTGCGGCGAGCACTGCAGCAGCAGCCACCACAGTTTTCCCGGATCCCACATCCCCTTGAACCAGTCGCATTGCAGGAACCGTACTGGCCAGGTCGTTGAACACCTCTTCAACAACCCGTACCTGTGCACTGGTCAGCGGAAAATGCAGTTGTTCACAGAGTTGTGGCCAAAGCCTGGTGGACGGCGGCATCAACGGAGCACACAGCCGATCGCGGTAGGATCGCCGTTGTCGTATCGCAATATGATGCGAGAGCATTTCCTCAAATGCCAGCCTTAGCCGGGCAGGATGAGATCCTTGCATCAGCAAAAGAGGATCGGTTCCCACAGGCGGGCAATGCAAAATGGTGAGGGCGTCGGCCAACGATATCTCCACGCCCGGGACGTCGACACCCTTAGGTAATAACTCTTCAATCTCCGTTACACAAAGTGGCAGCGCCTGTCTGATCATATCCCGCCATTTGCGCTGGCCGACGCCATCGGTAGTCGGATACACGGCCGTCAATGTCTGCTCCGCAGTGGCCTCTGACTCGCTCTGCAGCAAACGGTATTCAGGGTGGACCATCTCCAGGCCAGTTGAACCTTGGCGGACTCCACCAAAGCATTGGATCAAGCCGCCTCGTGCCAGTGCGCGTTGCTGGGTTGCTGTGAATCGGAACTGTCGCATAGTAATTCTGCCGGTATTGTCTGAAATAACCGACACCAGGCTACGACGACGGCCCAGGCGTACGCCGGAGAGCTCGATCACACCGGTCACAAGTGCTTCGCTACCGGCCGTAAGTCCACCCATAGGTGAAAATCGCGTGCGATCCTGGTAGCGCAGTGGCAAATGAAACAGGACGTCCTGGACTGTGCGGATACCCAACCGGGCAAGCCTGGATTGGATTTGGGGACCCACTCCCTTAAGCGCGGTGATTTCCTGCGACGCTAACCTGGCCCCAGCGGGTTGGGGCAAATGTTGGTCAGCCACAGGATGGGTCAACCGGCAGCATGAGGCGAGTCTAGCTCTCCACCAATCAAACGGGTGTTCGCAGCGTCCTATGCCGGCAGATAAACTATCGCCTCAATTTCGACCGGAACACCCTTGGGCAGAGCAGCCACACCGATAGCGGCACGGGCAGGATACGGCTCATCAAAATACTCGGCCATGACTTGGTTAACCATCGGAAAGTCAGTCAGGTCGGTCAAGAAAACTGTCAACTTGACAGCATCGGCAAGGCTCGCGCCGGCAGCCTCAGCAACTGCCGACAGGTTATCAAAAACCCGTCGAATCTGAGTTTCCATGTCACCTTCGACCACCTCCATACTTTCTGGGTCCAAGGGTATCTGCCCGGATACATAGAGCGTCTGACCGGCAACAACTGCTTGCGAATAAGCACCGATCGCATCCGGCGCCTGCGAAGTGCTGATAGCCTGTCTACTGGTCATCGTTTTTTGTCCCCGTTCAGTTGGCTACATCTGGATGTATTATCCCCGTGCTCGGAATACGCGAATTACTGACCGGCGCGCTCTTAACCGGCGGATAATCCGGGCAAGGTGTTGGCGGTTTGAGACTTCTATCGTAAAACGAATCGTTGAGTTGCGATTATCCCGTGCATTGACCGCAACACTGTTGATATTGGATCCTTCTTCGGCGACCAGTGCAGCCAGCTGAGCAAGTACACCCCGGCGGTTGAGTACTTCCAGTCGTATGTCCGCCGCGAATTCCCCCTTAACTTCATCCGACCACTGTACGCTGATCCAGTTTTCAACAGTTTTTGCTTGTTTAGCGGCATTAGGGCAGGTTGTGGTGTGAATAACAATGCCACGACCAACCGAAAACAGGCCGGTGATCTTGTCGCCGGGAATGGGCCGACAACATCGGCCATAAGACACACTCATACCCTCAACACCCTTGATCGGGAGCGGCCCACTTGTTGATTTCTTCAAAGGTACACTGCTGCCGGGCAACAACTGGCGCGCGACGACCATGGGTAGGCGTTTACCCAAACCGATATCCGCCAACAGCTCATTCCAGTCTTCTCGATTGAGCCGCTTGAGCAACTCAATCTTCTGGCTGGTCTTCAGCCGAGCCGTCAGACCCACAGATTTCAGTGCCTGGTCAAGTAACTGACGACCGAGTTTGGCAGCATCACCTTCCCGCCGGGACTTGAGGTAAATTCGTATTGATGCGCGGGCTTTGCCGGTGACAACATAATGAAGCCATAACGGTGTCGGGCCTGCAGACCGTGCTGTGAGCACTTCGATGTGATCCCCATTATTGAGCACCTGGTGCAGCGGTATGGCTTCATTGTTGATCTTGGCACCGATGCAGTGATTTCCGATGTCCGAGTGAACCGCGTAGGCAAAATCCAGCGCGCTGGCGCCTTTGGGGAGCTTCTTTATATCGCCTTTAGGTGTAAACACATAGATTTCATCGGGGAAAAGGTCGGTCTTTAGGTGCTCGAGAAATTCCGAGGGATTACCGGACTCTTGCTGGGTTTCTATCAGATCGACTACCCAGCGATGGGCCAGTATCTGCGGTGGTGCTTCGCCGTCATGAGATTTGTAACGCCAGTGTGAGGCAACGCCCGACTCTGCGACCCAGTGCATGTCGGTGGTCCGGATCTGTACTTCGATACTCTGGCCAAAAGTGCCGAACAACTGCGTATGCAATGATTGATAGCCGTTGATTTTGGAGATCGCGATGTAGTCCTTGAACTTACCGGGTACCGGTTTGTACAAGTTGTGAATGATACCCAGCACCCGATAACATTCGTCCACTGTGTCCACGATAATGCGAATCGCAAAGATATCACCCATTTCCGCCATCGGTACCCGCCGATCGTGCATTTTTCGGTAGACGCTGTAGATGTTTTTCTCACGACCGACCACGGTCGCGTTTATCCCAGTCTCCTCGAGCTCTTCAGTAATCTTCAAACGTGTGCGGTCGATAACCCGCTTGCGATTACCCCGACGTTTACTGATCTCTTTGTGAATCGCAGAGTAACGTTTGGGATAGAGGTGTTGGAAACTTAAATCTTCCAGTTCCTGAGTCCAGGTATGCATACCCAGACGGTTGGCGATGGGTGCAAATATATCGATTGTTTGTTGGGCGATTCGCTTGCGCTTATCTGAACGCAAAGAATCTAGGGTGCGCATATTATGAATTCGATCAGCCAGCTTGATCAGTATCACCCTGATATCCTTCGCCATTGCCAGGAGCATCTTGCGGAAGTTCTCCGCTTCCGCATGTTCCTTAGATTCAAACTCGATCTGGTCGATCTTGCTGACACCGTCAACCAATAACGCGACGTCTTCACCAAACGATTCCGCCAGCTGCTCGCGCAAAGTGGGGGTGTCTTCTATAACATCGTGAAGGATGGCAGCAGAAATGCTGGGACTGTCAAGCCGCATATCCGCAAGAATCAGCGCAACAGACAGGGGATGGGATATGAATGCCTCACCGCTGCGGCGGCGTTGGCCATCGTGGGCATCCGCACCGAACAGATAAGCCTCATAGACGGCTTTTACTTCTTTGGGATCTAGATACTCCTCAAGAACCTCGATCAGATCACTGATGACCGCCTTGCCTGTTGATGCAGGCGGTTGTCCTGCTTTACTGGACTGAGGTTCTTTCCTCCTCGTTGTTGTTGCTGCTGTCGTCGGCATTGCTGTCACCTGTATCGTCGTCTGCCGCATCAGATTCGTTGGCTGCGGTATCTTTTTTCAGACTCAGATCTTTTGTCTCCGTCCCAGCTTCGGCTTGAACCTCTTCGCTTTCACCGAACAGTACTTTCTCGAGATCGATTTCCTCTTCTTCGAGAATAGCCGGCGTTACCAACCCTTCTGCAATCTCTCGCAGTGCAATGACTGTCGGTTTGTCACGGTCTTCCGGTACCAAGGGATCGGCACCAAATACCAGTTGCCGAGTGCGTTTTGCGGCAACCAACACCAGTTGAAATCGGTTCTCGACGTTTTCGAGGCAATCCTCGACGGTAACTCTGGCCATTTTGTTTCTCCGGCAAACCAGGGGATGCAGCCCGTTTCCGTCCGGGGCCACGAACAAACGCGCGACTGACCAGGTCTGTATTCAATCCGGTCGAGAAGGCTGCGCTAACTGTCTGGGGTATCTAAGTTTTTAGTGTAACGTTTTCTGTGGAATTCACAAGGGCAGCCAGGTCTAAGCCAGCTGCTGACGTCGGTGGCTGCTGATGGAGCACGAGTTGTTTGAGTTCAGCCACGGTATCGTCAAACTTGTCGTTGATCACGACATGATTGTATTCAACGTAATGCCGCATCTCAGTGATTGCTCGTTGCATGCGATGGCCGATCTGATCCCGGTTATCGCGTCCGCGCCCGACGAGACGTTCTTGGAGCGCTTCAATGGAAGGCGGCAGGATAAAGACACTGACCGCATCGAAATTTAACGCTCGAACTTTTCGCGCCCCCTGCCAATCGATATCCAGAATCACTATCTGCTCTGCTGCCAGAGCTCTGTTCACACTACCGCTGGATGTCCCATAGTAATGGTCAAACACCATCGCATACTCAAGAAATTCCCCGCGTTCGATCATTTGTTCGAAAACAGCTGGACTGACAAAGAAATAATCAACACCGTCTACTTCTCCTCGGCGCGGACTACGGGTCGTGTGGGATACGGAAACCACAACATGCGGGCAGCCATCCGCGATGGCCTGGGCCAGACTGGTCTTGCCGCCCCCTGAAGGTGCTGAAAATATCAACAGCTGCGGTATCTTCTGCCGGCCAGTCACGCACTGCACCTACTCAATGTTCTGGATCTGCTCGCGCATCTGTTCGGTAAGTACTTTCAGGTCGACCGCTGCAGTTGTGGTATCGGGATGATTTGATTTTGAGCCCAGGGTATTGGCTTCTCGGTTGAGTTCTTGCATCAGGAAATCGAGTCTTCGGCCCACGGGGCCCGGTCCGTTGAGAATTTTTTCAACCTCGGCCAGGTGAAGTTGTAGCCGGTCGGTCTCCTCAGTTACGTCGGATTTGGACAGTAACAGTACCAGCTCCTGTTCGAATCGTCCGGGCTCCAACTGTTCAGCGAATTCACTGACACGTTCGTTGAGGCGCTGACGGGCGTAACGCTCCAGTTCGGGCACGCGGCCTTGCACACCGACGACAACATCTTGAGCAGCCGCAATTCTCGCGTTGATCACCGCGGCCAACTGTCGACCCTCACGCTGCCGCTGACTGACCAGTGCAGACAAGGCATTCGCTAGAGCATCTTTAGCAGTTACGCTCAGCTGGTCCTCGTCAATCCGCGCGGCTGTCAGCACCCCAGGCCACTTAAGAATATCTGCTATAGATAATTCACCCGCAACGGGCACTGTGGACTGCACGGTTTTCGACCACGCCATCAGCTGCTTTATTGTGTCCAGATTGAGCTCGGGGCCACTGGATAATGTTTCAGCTGACTGGTATCTGAGCACGGCGTCTATCCGGCCCCGGCCCAATGACGCCTTTATAGTCTCACGGAACATCATTTCTGCACTACGAAGTTCCTCCGGCAGCCTCATGGAGACTTCCAGATACCGATGATTTACGCTACGAATTTCCCACACCAACCGGCCCTGTTCTGACTGTGATTCGTGCTGAACAAAAGCTGTCATACTGCTGATCAAACGCAGGTCTCCGATATTAGGTTGAAGGGATCGGTCTCATCGACCCCGCGTACACCACCACATCTAATAGTGTAGTTGATGCCGGGTAACGCTTTCTCCCCGGCCAGCGGACGGTCTGACAGCAAAAGTGGTTGCTTGTCATTTACCTGAAACGCCCGCAGTGTTATGGTCGACATATCTATGGTCTTACCAAATTACCAAAAAACTGATGGATACTCCGCGCGTTTCAGACATCGTCGTCGAAAAAATTGAGCAGTTGATTCTCGAAGGCACGCTGAAACCAGGTCAGCGCCTACCCGCCGAACGTAAATTTGCTCAGCAAATGGGTGTCTCCCGCCCGTCGTTGCGTGAAGCGCTTCAGAAACTGTCCGCCCGCGGTATGCTGGTCGCAAAGCGCGGTGGGGGCACCACCGTGACAAAATCCCTGAATCCCGCACTTGAGAATCCACTGCTGGAACTCATCAGTAATTCACCGGACTCTCATGCAGACGTGCTTGAACTGCGGCATGCGATTGAATCATTGTCTGCCTATTACGCAGCCAGTCGAAGAACCGAGTCGGATATCGAACAGATTCGAACCTGTTACAAGCGGCTGATTATTTCCCACAGCCTCAAGGATGCTGCGCTAGAAGCCAAAGCCGATGCACACTTCCACCTCGCCATTGCGGAAGCATCACACAATGTTGTTCTGGTACATGTGATGCGCAGTCTGTTTTCGCTACTGCGGAAAAGCATCCGCTACAACCTGGAGAATGTCTACAAACAGTCAGGGCGCTTTGAACACGTGCGAGACCAGCACTATCACTTGATGACCGCAATCATAAACGGTGAACCTGATGATGCGCGCTCTGCATCAGATCGACATATCGACTACATAGAGCGGGTATTGATTGATACTGATTCTCAGCGGCAACGAGAAGCACGTGCTAACCGACGAGCATTAGGGGTAGCCGCAGCCTAGAATCGGCGCGAGACACCCACCATCTCGCTCGATCGCGACCGACTACTGGACCACCGACTTGTTACGTCTGTTAATACTTTTTTTCCTAACAACCGGCTTGTGGCTCGCGTTGTCCGGACATTTCGATCCGCTTCTGCTCAGTCTCGGACTGCTCTCCGCGGCAACCGTATCCTTCGTCAGCCGGCGCATGGGTATTATCGATGCAGAAGGACAGCCTTTGGAACTGATGCCCGGGCTGCTTCGCTATGCACCCTGGCTGGCCAAAGAAATCGTCCGCGCCTGTATTGATGTCGCATGGCGGATCGTGCAGCCCAGTCTTCCGATTCAACCGACCATAATCCGAGTGCCCGCAAATCAGCGGACGGTGACGGGTCGTGTCAGCTTTGCCAACTCGATCACCCTGACACCCGGGACCATCTCCCTCGATGTGCTCGAGAAACAGATTGAAGTACATGCTCTGACTGCAGAATCTGCGGCGGACCTCGAAAGTGGAGAAATGGGCAAGCGCGTCGAGCATCTAGAAACTGGCTAATGCTGCTACTGGTGACCACAACTTTGCTGGCAGCGATGGGGCTGGCGCTGATTCGAGCGATCAAGGGACCGACCGTTTACGACCGTATTCTTGCTTCAAATACGTTCAGCACAAAAACTGTCCTGATGGTATGTGTGCTGGGATTCTTGACCGGGGAAGCCGAGCTCTACCTTGATATCGCTCTGATGTACACGCTGGTAGGATTCATCGTCACCGTTGCCGTGCTCAAGGTTTCTGAGTTCGGTGACCTCGGGCAATCCCGACCGGATTCAGGAAAAAACACACCGTGAGCCAAGCTCTCAATATGTTGAGCGGGATGCTGCTTTTCCTCGGTGCGCTGTTTATCCTGGTGGGCAGCATCGGCCTGCTGCGCATGCCTGATGTTTTTACCCGCATGCATGCCGCAGGCGTCACCGACACAATCGGAGCCGCAGCTATCATCCTGGGCCTTATGCTGGTGGCTGGATGGACGATTGTTCTGATCAAGCTCTTGGTTGTTTTGCTTTTCCTGATGTTGCTGAATCCGACAGCCTGCCACGCACTGGCTCGTGCAGCTGTCCATGGCATTCGAAGTCCATGGCAGGGAGAGTCAGAACAACAGTGATCGAACTGATCAACATTGTATTACTGGGGCTGCTGGTTATTACCGCTATAGCGGCGATTCGCCTGCACGATCTTTTCGCCGTGACGATTATGTTCGGGATCTTCAGTCTTCTGGCCGCCGTGTTGTTTGTAGTTTTAGACGCGGTCGATGTTGCATTTACTGAAGCAGCCGTGGGCGTTGGTATTTCCACCATACTCATGCTGGCAACTATCGGTCTTGTCGGTCGGCAGGAAAAACAACCCACGCACCGGCCACTGCTGCCGTTGATCGTGGTAGCTGTCACCGGCGCGGCTCTAGTTTACGGCACCTTTGACATGCCGCACTTTGCTGCCCCGGACGCACCTATACAACAGCATGTTGCGCCCCGCTACCTTGAACAATCTCCCAACGAGATCGGAATACCCAATGTGGTAACCGCAGTACTCGCCAGTTACCGTGGCTACGATACGCTAGGTGAGTTAACTGTGATTTTCACCGCTGGCATCGGTGTACTGGCGCTACTGGGATTGAGACGGCGGCGTAGTCGCCTGGCCGACTCCCCGGAAGAAGAACCGTGAGAGACAACCCTGTACTTCGGGTAGTTACCAAGATCACCATCCCGATCATCCTGCTGTTTTCGCTGTACGTGCAGTTTCACGGGGACTATGGACCCGGGGGGGGGTTCCAAGCCGGCGTCATTTTCGCCGCTGCGTTTATTCTATACGCCCTGGTCTTTGGTACTCAGGCTGTCCGGATTGTAGTTTCACCGTCAATTTTGCGACTGCTGACGGCATCGGGTCTGTTGTTGTTTGCCGGTGTCGGCATGGTCACCATGCTGCTGGGTGGCCATTATCTGGACTACGACACACTGGCCCAAAATCCTTTACATGGCCAGCATCTGGGGATCTTCCTGGTCGAACTCGGGGTCGGTATCACAGTCGCCGCTGTCATGATCACTGTTTTTCTGGCCTTTGCCGGACGCAGGGACTGAGCATGGATATGTTCGCGCTGTACAATTACTGGGTCGTCATATTTCTGATGATGACGGGGTTTTACGTGGTTATTGCGAGCGGTAACCTCGTCAAAAAAATCATCGGTCTTAATCTGTTTCAAGCCTCGGTCTTCATCCTCTACATCAGCATGGGCAAGGTCAGTGGTGGTGCTGCACCTATTCTGCGCGAGACAGTGCAAACCTACTCCAACCCACTGCCCCATGTGTTGATTCTGACTGCAATCGTGGTCGGGGTGGCCACCACGGCACTGGGACTGGCCTTGGTTGTTCGTATAAAAGAGGCCTATGGCACGGCCGAGGAAGATGAAATCCATAGCCAGGATGAATCTCTGTGACACTGACCCAACTGCCTGCGCTTCAGGTCATACTGCCGTTGATCGCAGCACCTGTGTGTCTACTGCTTCGCAGCGGCCGTCTGGCCTGGTTGCTGAGCATCCTGGTCAGTACAACAGCCCTGATAATTGCCGTACTGCTGCTCAGACTGGTTCTTGAAAACGGCACTGTCATCTATTCCTATGGTGGCTGGGCAGCTCCCTGGGGAATTGAATATCGCGTGGATATTGCTAACGCGTTTGTGCTGGCGATCGTTGCTGGTATCAGCACCGTCGTATTGCTGTTTTCACGGGTTGGCGTTTCCTACGAAATTAAGTCTTCCGACCAAAGTCTTTTTTACACGGCTTATCTGCTGTGCCTGACCGGTCTGCTGGGAATGACCGCGACCGGTGACGCCTTCAATCTTTTCGTTTTTCTGGAAATTTCATCGTTGTCCAGTTATGTCCTTATTGCGATGGGGCCAGATCGACGAGGACTGACTGCAGCTTACCAGTACCTCATCATGGGCACGATTGGTGCAACCTTCATTCTGATCGCAGTTGGCCTGCTCTACATGGTCACGGGTACCTTGAATATGGCCGATCTGGCCAATCGGCTCCCCGCTCTGGCACAGAGTCGCACCCTGCGTGTCGCGTTTGCTTTTCTGACGGTCGGTATAGGGCTTAAGCTGGCATTGTTTCCGCTGCACCTGTGGTTACCCAACGCGTACGCGTACGCACCACACGTAGTCAGTGCATTTCTCGCCGCAACCGCAACAAAAGTCGCGGTCTATGTTCTTTTGCGTTTCATGTACGGTGTTTTCGGATCAAGTTTTACCTTCGACAGTATGCCGTTGCAGTTCATATTGATGGTGCTCGGCGCATTGGCTGTGTTGTCTGGGTCCACCATTGCAGTATTTCAGCACAATATCAAACGCATGCTGGGATATTCCAGCGTGGCTCAGATCGGCTACATGATTTTGGGCCTTAGCCTCGCATCAGTCAGCGGCCTTACAGCCACGTTGGTCCACCTTTTGAACCACGCGCTGATGAAAGGCGGCCTGTTTTTAGCGGTGGCTTGTATGGCCTATCAGTTGGGCGGTGTGCGCCTGGCCGATCTGGCTGGCACCGGACAACGTATGCCCTGGACCTCGGCTGCGTTTGTAGTTGGAGGACTGAGCCTTATCGGTGTGCCGCTGACTGCTGGCTTTATCAGCAAGTGGATGCTGGTCGTTGCCGTCCTGGAGACCGGCTGGTGGCCACTGCTGATTGTCATCGCCGCGGGTTCATTGCTGACCGTCGCCTATATCTGGCGAGTGATTGAGATGATCTACTTTAGGTCAGCCGCAACGGCAGACGGGCCGCCGCAAGAAGCACACTGGTCTTTGCTCGCACCGGTTTGGCTGTTGATTGCTGCCAACATTTACTTTGGAATCGACACCCAATGGTCGGTTGACGTGGCTCGGCTTGCAGCACAGTTATTATTTGGAGTTCACGCATGAACGCCCTCGCGCTGATAGTGTTGCTGCCTTTTATAGGCGCCGTGGCGGTGTTGGCAACTGGTTCTCGCCCTAACCTGCGTGAATGTTTGAGTCTTGGTGCCGGGATAACCCTGGTGGGATTGGTCGTCAGCCTGCTACCCGCAGTATTCGCCGGCGAGCGGCCCGTCAGCGTGCTTGCTGAACCCATCCCCGGTATACCTATCGCACTGGAAGCGGAACCGCTTGGGATGCTCTTTGCGTTGATTGCCAGTGTGCTTTGGATCGTCACTACCCTCTACTCGATTGGCTACATGCGTGGTCACGGTGAAACCAATCAGACCCGCTTCTATGCGTTTTTTGCCGTGGCCATTGGCAGCACTATGGGTATCGCTTTCTCACAGAACCTCTTTACTTTATTCATCTTCTATGAATTGCTGACGTTGTCGACCTACCCGCTTGTCACCCACGCCGGTACCCAAGAAGCGATGCGAGGCGGTAGAGTTTATCTGGGCATTCTCCTGTCGACTTCAATCGTTTTCTTCCTGCTGGCAATAATCTGGACCTGGACTATTGCTGACACGACCGATTTTCGCGTTGGTGGCATCTTGGCAGGCAAAACATCACCATTTGTGATTGGGCTTCTGTACGCCCTGTTCGCCTTTGGTATTGGAAAAGCTGCGCTGATGCCATTTCACCGCTGGCTGCCGGCAGCTATGGTGGCACCTACACCCGTTAGCGCGCTATTACATGCGGTCGCCGTGGTCAAGGCTGGCGTTTTCTCTATTCTTAAAGTAACCCTTTATGTGTTTGGACTCGACCTCGTCAGTACGAGCTGGGCATCCGGCTGGCTGCTGTGGATCGCAGCAGGCACTATCATCATAGCTTCACTCATCGCTTTACAGCAGGATAATCTCAAGCGTCGTCTGGCCTACTCGACTATCAGCCAGTTGTCCTACATCATCCTGGGTGCATTACTTGCCAACGCCAGTAGCATCATCGGTGCAACTACTCATATCGCGATGCACGCGTTCGGAAAGATCACGTTGTTTTTCTGTGCTGGCGCTATCCTGGTCGCCACCCACAAATCCGAAGTCAGCGAGATGAATGGCCTGGGTCGACGTATGCCTTTCACCATGGGAGCATTTTTTATCGCCAGCATCAGTATTGCCGGACTGCCACCGCTTGGTGGCCTCTGGAGCAAATGGTACCTGGTTCTTGGGTCACTGGACGCGGGTTATGGCGTACTGGTGGGGGTCCTGATGTTGAGCACACTCTTGAACATCGCCTACCTGCTTCCGATTCCGATTCGAGCGTTTTTTGCTGGTGATCGAAACACTGCCGGGGCAATTACGGAAGCGCCTGTACCCTGCCTCATCGCAATCGGTGCCACAACCGCGATGTGTTTGGTACTGTTCTTCTATCCGGATCCGATCCTGCAGTTGGCTTCCCTGCTGGTCCGCTGAGATCGACGACCCATGCCGGCGCCAGTCATCAGAACACAAGTGATCACAAGAACATGATTTTCCGTTTGCTTCTAGCACTGTGCGTTGTACTGGTGGGCGTGGAGATCATTGTGAATCGACACCCGATATTCCCATGGGAGGGGTGGATCGGGTTTTACGCGGTTTGGGGCTTCGTCTCCTTATTCGGCATCGTCATCCTCGGCAAGCATCTGCGCCGGGTCATAAAGCGACATAAGGACTACTACGATGAGTAGTCTCCCGCCAGGACTGATCCTAATTCTCGGTGGCCTAGTCCTGCCTGTGTTGCCCCGGTCAGTCCAAGCGAAAGGTGCACTGGTGCTGCCGGCACTGGGGCTGTTACAGCTGCTATTTCTGTCTGAAGGGATGTCTGTCGATGTCGAAATCGCTGGCTATAGCCTGCTCCCGGTGCGGGTAGACAGACTGAGCCTGGTGTTTGGCTACATTTTTTATATCGCTGCTTTTCTCGCGGCGCTCTACGCACTGCATGTCCGGGACACAACCCAACACGTGGCCGCGATGATGTATGTCGGGAGTGCCATAGGTGCAGTGTTTGCGGGAGACCTGATCACCCTGTTTGTGTACTGGGAAATCACCGCGTTGACGTCGGTTTTCCTGATCTGGGCTAACCGCAGCGAACGCGCCTACCGGGCGGGCCTGAGATATCTGCTAATCCAAATCGGTTCTGGGGTGTTGTTGCTCTCCGGCATCTTGTTTTACTTCCATGAGTCGGGCTCGCTGTTATTCACCCAACTGATCGGCCCGGGAGAGAGTCTTGTCACAGCTGGCCCGGGCGTATGGCTGATCTTTCTCGCGTTTGGGATTAAGTGCGCCTTTCCACTGCTGCACAACTGGCTACAGGACGCCTACCCACAGGCCACGATAACCGGCGCAGTATTTCTGAGTGCGTTTACAACCAAGCTCGCAGTTTACGCGCTGGCCAGGGGATTCCCGGGCACAGAAGCGCTCATCGGTATTGGTGTCGTGATGACCCTTTTCCCGATTTTCTTTGCGGTGATTGAGAATGATCTGCGCAAAGTATTGTGCTACAGCCTTAACAACCAACTGGGATTCATGGTCGTTGGAATTGGGATCGGCACCGAACTGGCCCTCAATGGCGCTGTCGCCCATGCTTTCGTACACATCCTTTACAAGGCACTTCTGTTCATGTCTATGGGCGCTGTGCTTTATCGCACCGGAACGATCCGCGCGTCTGACCTCGGTGGACTCTACCGGTCGATGCCCTGGACAGCGGCGTTCTGCATCGTCGGTGCGATGTCGATTTCTGCCTTTCCGTTGTTCAGTGGGTTTGTCGCAAAGTCGTTGACCATGTCCGCAGTGATCGAAGGATATTATGTTTTGACCTTTATAGGGCTTTTGGTAGCATCTGCTGGCGTCATGGAGCACTCGGGTATCAAAATTCCGTACTTCGCATTTTTCGGACGCGATTCGGGGATTCGATGTCGGGAAGCACCGATTCACATGTGCCTTGCCATGGGCGCAACCGCTGTGCTGTGCGTCGGCATTGGCTGGTTTCCTGATCCTCTATATGCCCTTTTGCCTTATCCGGTGGACTACGAACCTTACGCTGACTTTGGCCACTCGTTGACACAGATTCAGCTACTGCTCTTCGCCGCTTTAGCCTTTGCCGTACTCCTACGAATGGGTCTGTATCCGCCCGAGCAGAATGCCATCAACCTCGATACCGACTGGTTCTACCGTCGACTGGCGCCTAACGTTATCCATAGCATTACGAACAACCTGGCAAATGTTACAGACCGGTTGACCGCAACGACACGGTTAGCTGGTCGAACCCTAATGCGTTCCGTAATCCGCCACTATGGGCCCGAAGGTACGCTGGCCAGAACCTGGCCAACCGGCAGCATGGTGCTGTGGATCGCGGTGCTGCTGGCCGCCAGCCTAGTGCTGTACTTTGTTTAGTCCAAGATCCACTGGCGCTGATGACCACACCAACCGCTGTAGGCATCCTAAAAGTGGATAAAATAAGCTGATGAGCGCCTGGCCTGATACTGAACTGACCGACCATCTTGGCATTCGCTATCCAATTATTCAGGCGCCGATGGCTAGTGCGTCAACACCGGCGCTCGCTATCGCAGTCTCGACCGCCGGCGGACTGGGCTCGCTTGGCCTCGCCATGCACACCCAAGAGGCCCTGCGCAATGACTGTGCCACAGTATCCAATGCCACCGATGCGCCCTATAACGCCAACTTTTTTGTCCACAGCGAGCCGGTCGATGACCCAGAGCGCACTGAAGAGACCCGCTCACTGCTGGCACCCTACTATCGTGAACTGGGACTCGGCCAAGTACCGGATGTGGTTACGCCAGCACCGTCTTTCAATGAAACCCACCTGCAAGCCGTGCTTGATCTTCGTCCGCCGGTGGTGAGTTTTCACTTTGGTCTGCCAGGTGATGATGCGTTCAAGGCGATCAAGGCAGCTGGTCTGTTCACTCTGTCGTCGGCAACCAACGTGGCGGAAGCCCGTGAACTCGAGGCCCGAGGTGTCGATGCGGTTATCGCCCAGGGTTTTGAAGCCGGCGGGCATCGCGGCACGTTTTCAGAACCTTACGAAAGGGGTCACGTGGGCACTTTGGCGCTGGTTCCCCAGGTTGTCGACGCGGTATCCATCCCCGTGATTGCTGCAGGGGGCATCGGCGACGGCCGCGGTATCGCTGCTGCGCTTGCCCTTGGCGCTAGTGCCGTGCAGCTTGGCACGGCGTTTCTAACCTGTCCTGAATCAGCCGCGCATCCGCTTTACCGTCGGGCACTCAACGCGGCCCGCGACGATCAAACACGGATCACACACGCTTTCTCCGGTCGGCCGGCTCGAGGCCTGGAAAACCGTTATCTGCTTGAGATGGCAGGTCATGAAGCCCGTTATCCGGATTTTCCGATTCTCAACACCCTGACAGGACCGCTGCGTAAAGCCAGTGCAAAAGAAAACAACCCCGATTTTCTATCTCTATGGTCCGGTCAAAGTGCCGTGATGTCGAGAAACCTGCCTGCCTCCGAACTGATACAGCTGCTGGTCACAGAAACAGAATCTGTCCTAGAGCGTCTGGCACCAGAACGTTAATTGTGCCCGGTCACTGACGCCGACAGAATTTCATTTGTCCTGACGGATAAAGCGTATCGCCTGACGGGCTGTCCGCTTCACCATCTTTCGTCGAACCGGGGCCGAGAGCAGTCGGTTCAATGCCGCCAGCGCGATTTGGCCGGCTGCGCCAACCTGAGGCAAAGCTGAAAGTCGTTTCACCGCCTGAACGGTTTTGAGCAAATGAACTGACACTATGTACTCCGATTGTCCGTGGTCCATCAGCATGCCGGTCGTTTCTTGAAAAAATGTCTGTGGTTCACTCACCACCCAGTCTTCAAGCGCCACGGCCGGATCAGCATGGCCAACATTACGACCCGCAAAACAGGCCATCTGCAGGAGGCCTGCCGGCCACAATTCCGGATAACGCCCACACAAAGTGTAGACAGCATCCGCGAAAGTCAGTCCGTGCGTAAAATCGAGCCACCCCCGATCACTGCCATAAGGCTGGTCGATATCGTCCAGGCACGTAAGATCAAAAGTCAGCATGTTCTGGGCGTTCACTGCCAGCAGACTGCGGTAGAGTTCCTCCGGTGGAGCGCTGCCGTGTTCTACCGTCAAAGCCATGGCTTTAGCTGGATTAAGGCCAACATAAGCCTCGGGTGGTGGTGAGTGACCATTTAGGCCCCGACCAAAACTAGTAAGTGCCTCACCGTAGTGCCGGAACTCGGGAATCAGATCTTCCCGGAACCCAGTGACAATACTGCGCACCAAAGAGAGCAACACGGGTGCCGCCACACCCTCACCCAAGCGATGGATCAACTCGGCAGCCCTGGGGATGTAAATCAGGGCATGCCCAAAACTGTGGTAGTGCGCCAGGGCTGCTCGGGCAAGACCACGTTCCATGGTGGCAAAAGCACCACCGTCTACGAGCGCTCCACGTGTGCGTTGTAACGCTGCTGTCTCGTCTTCATGCTCTACGGCCGCAACAAAAGCATCTTCATCCCAGGCAAGCGCGCCGGAAACGAACGGGTAACGGGACTCGCGCAACGTATCTTCCGACATGTGCCCAATCGCTTCTAGCAGGCAAATCAGCTGTTGTTCCCGTTTCCCGTCGTGATCATCGTAAAGCTGCAACCACTCTGCAGCCCCCGCATAGGCGTGTGTCCAGCCAAACTCCATGCGCTCACTGGACCATTCAATCGCCTTGGTTATCGCTACGGTAGGGTCTACACCCATCTGGAACAATCGGGCGAGTTCCCGAGCCAGGCGTTCGTAATCATAATTACAAAAAGCGTGGTTTAGATCATTAATCGTTTTCTCCTGTTGTTCGGCCAGTGGCGGATCGATGATCTGTATCCAGATATGATCACCGCGTACTTCAACCGGATAAACCCGAAGCTTGTCACCATCCCGTTGGTTTTCGCCTGTCTGAAGATCGAATTTCCAGTTGTGCCAGTTACAGGTCAGCCGACACTGTTCATCCAATACTCCTTCTCGCAGTGGATAGCCTTCGTGTGGACAACGATTGTTGCACGCGTAAATTCCCTGCCTGGTATCGAACAGCACGATCTGACGACCCTCAAAACGGAACACCTTTCGGCCGCCGCGCTTGAGTGCATCGCAGCTGACTGATTTGATCCAGCCTTGAGTCATGATGTGATCGCTAGTGCTGTGATCGACCATTACGGGCAAAATCACTCACGAGGTGTGAAACGTTATGGCGTTGTACACGCTGGGGCTCGTTCAGACTCATCTTCATCATGTGCTCATGAAAACCCAAACTCATCAACCACCATCCCCCAGCCTTATCTCAGGGTTTTCGCGTATGCTACGCGGATTCTTTGCGCGGATTCTGCCTGACAGTAACACATGACCCTATCACGTTATAACGCCCGAAATGCCAGCACTTCGCCGCAGACTTTCGGTGGCAGCCAGAAGCGCAGAACATAGGCTTAATTATTCCACCGTGCGACTACCGAAATTTCTGAGTGCATTTCGGATTCAGAGTTACCGCTTCCAGTGGGGATCGGATCTGCTTAACTCATGGGCATTCGAAATGGAAACGCTCATCCTGGGCTGGTTTGTACTGGTTACCACCGATTCACCTTTCTTGCTGGCCGCATTCGCGGCCCTGACTTTCAGTGGAACTCTGCTCAGCCCGTTTTTCGGCGTGCTGGCAGACCGGGTCGACCGCCGGGCGATACTGATCATACTGCGGTTGATTTACGGCGCTCTGGCTAGTGCCATCCTATTGCTGGCACTTGTCGGTACCGTACAGCCGTGGCAGGTCTTTGTTATTTCCGGTATAGCTGGGCTAGTACGACCATCGGATTTTGCTGTGAAGTTCGCGCTGATCGCCGACACAGTACCCACTAGAGATCTGCACAATGCGATGGGCTTTTCACGGGCGACCATGGACTCAGCGCGCATATTCGGCGCACTGCTGGGTGCGGGCCTGTTTTCTACTCTGGGTATCGGCGCAGCCTATGGCGCTGTCGTGGGGCTTTACCTGGCGAGCGTACTGCTCGCCTGGCGGATCACGCCAATACCCAGACAACCCACCGAGAATTCAAGGCCCTGGACAGACCTGAAGCTGGGTTTTTCTTACATCCGCCGTAATGAAACTATCGTCGCGATCATGGCGCTGGCTTTTCTCGCCAACTTCACTGGGTTCCCGATGATCCGCGGTCTGTTGCCCGCCCTGGCCCGTGACGTATACGCAATGGATGAAACCGGTCTGGCACAGCTGATCGCGCTGTTGGCAATGGGTGCATTGCTGGGGTCCCTGGCAACAGCGACGGTCCTTCGTGTCACAAAACCCGTCCGCATGATGGTGATCTGGTTGGTGATATGGCACCTGTTTATTTTGTTGTTGGGTCTATTCTCTATACCGATGGTTGCCGGCGTGGTAATTACAGTGATCGGGCTCGCGCAGAGTTTCGCGATGATCCCAATGTCTGTTCTGTTACTTAAGATTACTGATGAGGTCTATCGGGGACGGGTATCCGGTGTGCGCATGCTGGCCGTTTACGGTATGCCAATGGGACTACTCACGGGCGGGGCGTTGATTGAGTGGATTGGCGTACCGGCGACTACCGTCATATTCGGGTTGACCGGTATACTGACGACCTTAGTAATCGTCGCCCGGTGGCGCACTATACTGACTACCTGATCCTGTGACGGTCATTGTTCTAACGATGTACTTCCGTTGACCCCTGCCTGAGTGTGAAACTATTGCGATATCTCGCCGGACTGCTGGTATTTCTGCTGGCAACTGCCGTTACTCCTGCTCAGCATTATGAAGCTGGCCAAGCTGTTGCGGATATCATCACCAGCCCATCCGATGATCGGGATTATCTCGCACATCGTCTCAAAAATGGACTGCGGGTATTGTTAATATCCGACCCCCATACGGACAAGGCGGCGGCGGCGCTCGATGTTCGGGTGGGCAGTGGCAGTGATCCGGAAGAACGGCCGGGTCTTGCTCATTTGCTTGAGCATATGTTGTTCCTGGGTACAGAGCGGTATCCGGAAGCGGGGGAGTATCAGGCCTTTATCCAGCTGCACGGTGGCAATGATAACGCTTACACGATGCCGGATCACACCAATTATTATTTTGATATTGAGTCCCAATATCTTAGGGGTGCACTGGAGAGGTTCTCCCAATTTTTTGTCGCCGCGCTTTTCAACCCCAGGTTTATAGAGCGAGAACGCGGTATCGTACACGCCGAATTCAGCGCCAAATTGCAGTCGGATGGAAGACGCTATCTGGCAGCCAGACGCCAAGCATTTGACCCACGGCATCCCGAGTCGGGTTTTGCTGTTGGGAACGAGAATACTCTCGCTGATCGTGAAGGAGACTTGGTGCGGGAAGACCTCATCGGTTTTTACGAGGCACATTACCGGGCTGAGAGTATGACTTTGGTCGTTTTAGGCCGGGAATCAACGGTCCTGCTGCGTGACTGGGTCGAAGAATTGTTTGAAGGCGTGCCGGCCGGGAAGGCCATTGCCCCACAGACGGAAGTTCCAATCTACCCGCTCGGGACATTACCGCTGCTTCAGAAGATCATCCCTGTTAAGGAAATCCGGCAAGCTGTTTTCTCGTTTGCAATACCTTCGGCGCTCGACGACTATGCGGCAAAACCGCTGTCTTACATTGCGAGCCTCCTCGGAGATGAGGGGCCCGGTTCGCTGTTTGCGTTATTGAAAGAACAGGGCTGGGCCGAGGGGCTATCGGCCGGCGGCGGGTTGAGTTACGAACATTACGGCACCTTTGAAGTCACGATTTCGTTAACCGAGTCGGGCCTCGAGAACTACCAGCGTATCGGGGCTTGGTTGTTTGCACTTATCCGGCAGATTAGTGAAGAGGGCGTAACGTCGTGGGTATTCGATGAGCAGCGCAAACTGGCCGAGATTGATTTTCGATTTCGAGAGGACGTTGAAGCCTACACTCTGGTTCGGGCATTCGCGGCTCGCATGCATGATTACCCAGTTCAAGATCTTTATTACGCGCCATATCGTTATGACAAGTTCAATAGGGAACTGATTCTTTCCTACCTTGATCGATTGCAACCCCGCAATCTCCACTTGTTACTGGTCGGGCCGGAGCTCGAAACCGACCAGGTAGAGACCCACTATGGGGTTCACTACAGTTTGGAGACTTTGCCTAGCGATGTACTCGAGGATTGGTCAGGTCTATCGACCAATCCTGATCTTTACCTTCCGAAGCCCAATCCGTTTCTTGCTGTAGATCTGGAGTTGCGCCAGGAGCAACTAGAGGTATCTAAGCCCACACGCATCGACATTCAAGATGGGTTTACGTTGTGGTTCGACCACGATACCTCCTACGGGTCGCCGCGCGGAAATTTTTACGTAAGTATTCGCTCGCCTCACGCGCGAACGACGCCAAGAGAAGCCGTGTTGACAAACTTGTATGCGGCGGTGGTGGCCGATCAGTTGAATGCATTTTCATACCCCGCCCAACTCGCCGGGCTTGGATTTGAGTTATACGATCACCAGCGTGGGTTCACATTGAAGATCTCGGGGTATACGGATAAACAGGCAGTGTTGCTGGAGACGATCCTCGCCGCACTTCGAGTTCCCGAGGTAACATCGGAACGCTTCGACCGACTTCAGGATAATCTAGTCCAACAACTTCGTAACTTGGCACTCCAACAGCCCTACGAACAGGCCATAGCCGATTTACGACGTTTGTTGCTCGATACGATCTGGTGGCCCAACGTTAAGATCGAAGCTGCTGAAGCTGCAACCCGCGAAGCCCTAGAAGCTTTCGTTCCGCAGTTGTTGGAGTCGGTCGAATCAGTGGCGCTCGCCCATGGGAATTACACCCGGGAGGAAGCACTGTCGCTTGCTGCGCTTGTTGCTGGAGAATTGCTGGGGACGAACCGCGCCGCTGTCGTTCCCCACGGCCAGGTAGTCCGACTAGCGGCGAGTGAGGCACGGGTTCGAACTTTACCGATCGACCATCCCGATGCCGTGCTAGCACTGTATCTGCAGGGGGGGAGTCACAAGCTTAGCGATCGGGCGAGATATTATTTAGCGGGGCAAGTCATGAACGCGCCGTTTTATCAGAGTTTGAGGACTGAACAGCAGATGGGGTATTTCGTGTTCAGTGGGGCTATGGACGTGATGCAGTTGCCGGGCCTGGTGTTTATAGTGCAGTCGCCGAATCAAGCACCTGACGCGATAGAGGCGGCAATGATTGAATTTTTGCATGATTATGCAGCGTCGATCGATAGCATGACCAGCGCCGAGTTTGAACAGCACCGCAGCAGTTTGGTGGGTGATGTGATGCGCCAGGAGGAAAAATTGTCGTATCGAAGCAGTCGCTACTGGCTCGAGATCGATCGGAACGACTACGGATTTGATAGTCGTGAACGGCTCGCAGCAGCAATCAACGAAGTTTCACTGGACGACTTCCGTAAGTTCTTCCAAACATCGGTGCTTGATCTCGCTCGTCCGCACCTGGTAGTCCGCAGTTTTGGTGCAGTGACGGGCGCCGAGGCAGCGCTGCCTAGAAATGAAATTGTCGATCCACTGGCATTTCGTTCGAGCCTTGGTCGATTTTTTCCGGTCGATGAATAAACATAGGCTCCGTGTAGGGGCAAGTGTCTTGAGCAGTCAGTAATGGGGAGTCTGATCGAATTGTCTGTGAAAGTCGGTCGTGTTCTGGCCGCGCGGCATTTCAAACTCGCGACCGTTCAGTCCTGCCTGAGTGTGAAACTATTGCGATATCTTGTTGGACTGCTGGTATTTCCGCTAGCAGCTGCCGTTACCTTTGCTCAGCATTATGAAGCTGGCAACATCCATATCCTGTCGCCCTGGTCGCGAGCGCTACCCCCCATCAGCCCCAACGGCGCCGTCTATCTGACACTGACAAACCACGGCGCTCATCCTGACAAACTGTTGGGTGCATCGGCTGAGATTGCCGAGCGCGTAGAAGTTCATTCGCATATCCTCGAGGACGGAATGATGAAGATGCGTCGGGTCGATTCGGTGATCCTGCCCCCCATGAAGATGTGCTGTTTGCGCCAGGTGGTCACCACATTATGCTGATGGGTCTTAAGCAACCGCTCGTGGTGGAAGACCGCTTCCCGCTTTTGCTGATATTTGACCAGGCAGAACAAACTTTGGTCCAGGTCGTGGTGCAGATGGTCGATACGCAGGGCGCGGGGCAGACGCCCCATAAACATGACCAGACTGGCTCAGTAGCGGCAAATGGCCCCGGACCGGTCAAGCGGTTTGAACTGTACATACAGCATGGCAAAATCTTGACCGACGAGCGCACGATTCGCGTGAGCCAGGGCGACCAGGTTGAACTGTACTGGTCCAGCGACAAACCCGATGTGCTGCATCTCCACGGTTACGATATACACACCAAAGTAACCCCACATGTCCCCGCAGTAATGAAGTTCAAAGCCTTCGCCAGCGGACGCTTTTCGGTCAAAAGCCACGGCGAGTCTGGCCACGCCAGCCTGATTTATCTCGAGGTACACCCCAAGTAGCACCCGGTAGGATCACCAGTAAGTAATGCCCCTGCTGTGACCGGAACCGTCGTATTAAAGACCTCCCTTAAGCAGGTGCTGGGACCGCATAGCGGTCGAGATTGTCTTCAAACTCATGCAGGCGTTTCCAGATCGAGCGTAGTTCGGTGATGGTGGTCCAGTTATGTAGAAACAGCGAAAAGCTGCCGTGCACTTTACCGAACGCATTGGACACCTGAACCATGACACCTAATGTAATAACGCCTGTGAATAATCCGGGCCCCATCACGAGGTAGGGGGCAATAACCATAAACTGGTCATAGGTAGAGATCCAGGCGTCGAAGTAACCGTAATGTAGATACAGTCGATGGTAGTTGTATCGTATACCCCCGAAGAATCCTCGAAGTGCTATGGGGTCTGCGTGACGAGCTTTGTCGTCCTCACCCAGCACCAGGTCTTTACGGAAGGCCGCCTCAACCTTCTGGTTGTTGTATTCCAGGCCCGGCAGCTTCCAGCCCACGAACCAGGAAATAACCAAACCGCCGAGCGAGACGATCAAAGCGCCCCAGACCAATGACCCTTCGATATCTCTTAACACCGGTAGGTCGACCTTGTCAGACAGTCCATAGAGCACCGGTATAAAAGCGATGAGGGTCATGACTGCGCGGACAACCTGCAGCCCCAGAGACTCGACGATCCGGGCAAAACGGTTGCAGTCCTCCTGCATACGCTGGGATGCACCCTCGATCTCCTGCTGAACGCTACGCCAACGCGGCACGTAATTAAAGGTGATGGCTTCGCGCCAGCGCAGACCGTAGATGCGTGTAAACCAACCTGTAAAAATCGCCAGCAGAATATAGGGAAACGCTATGACGACAAATGACAGATCGCCTTCAAATCCGTTTCGGATGTAACTGATAGAGACCAGCTCTGCTATGAACAACGAGATGCCGTCGTCGGGATTATCTTTGTAACTGGCCGCATTCTGCAGCAGATCGTAGAATCGTCCATACCAAGTGTTTATGGCCACAGTCATTTGTACCTGTAGCCAGATCGACGATAACAGCAGCAGGCCGCCACCGTAGGCCCACAATGCCCATTGACGAGTTGCGTAAAATGACTTGATCATTCGATGTTCTCCTGTTGTCCCTTATTCGGCCAACATGATCTTCAATCTGAATATGAGCCAATAATAAACAAAAGACAGACAAACGCGCCTGCGATTTGCGTACGATCGAATTACAAATTAGGCTTGTGCATCCTGACGCGGGTCTGTGGCACAGTGTAATTCACGCTCTGCCAACATGGCCAACACGCCCACCTGAATACCATGTCGAATAAACCCATCTGGTCATTACCCACACCGTTCACTCACAATGTCTGTGCCTCTGCCGGCGCGCTGTCGTTCGTCGGCGGCGCCGGTGACTTTGATTCGACCGGCGCCCTACGCAACCCCGGTGACATGTCCCGGCAGATTACAGGGGCTGTCGAAAACATTGCCGCAGCGCTTCATCAGGAACACTGCTCACTGGCTGATGCCGTGCGGGTAAAAGCGTTTTACAGGCCCGAGGATAACCGCGATGAAATCGCGATCGTTCAGGCCCTGCAGGACGCATTTCCCAACGCGCCCTCACCCGTGATCTCGACCTTGCCGGTACCGCTACAGCCCTTCAAGGGCCAGGAAATCCAGGTACAGGTCATTGCCGTGCGCAACTGGCGCGACTCAGGAGATTTCCAATTTGAAACCCAGTCGCTGCAGGTGGCAGGCAACAATGCATCGACATGCCCTGTAGTCACGACCGCCCTACGGGCGGGGGAATTTATAGCTGTGGCCAACCGGACCGCGGCGCACTTCAACGCCACGTTCGATACGGCCCTGGATGGGGCAGGTCAGTCACATATCATTATGCCCTCGCTCCAAAACAGCCTGACCGCAGTGGGTGCCTCACTTCAGGACAGTGTGAAAATGGAGGGCTATTACTTCGGCACCACACGTAAGGACTGGGCGCCACTGGCTCAGGCTCGGGCATCCTACTTCAGCGAACCTGGTCCGCCAGCAACAGTCGTCCCCTGTCACACGCTGTGGCCGGATAAAACGGTGACCAAGATCGAGGTGCTCGCCATGCGCGAGCGCCGCCACAGTTATGACAAGTACATCCCTCGAGAAGACGCCTGGCCAGATCGGGTCTGGGACTGGCCGTTGAGCCTGCCCTACCGTCAGGCTCAGAAATTGCGCGGCATGATCTGGCTGGGCGGGCAGGTGCCGGCCGAGCCGTTTTCCAACACTGGCAAACGGGTCTTGTCCGGTCAGCTATTACCCCAGACACGCTTCACCATGAGTTACATCGACGATCTACTGCGCCCATTCGGCCGCAGTCCGGCAGACCTCAAACTGATAGTCTGTTACTACACCGCTTCAGATGAGGAAGACAACACTCCGCATTTGTTACAGCTGCTGCGTGATTGCTGTGGCGGTGTTCTACCCCCGGTCACGCTGGTGCCGGTACCCCACATGCAGACCGCAGACTCGATGGTCGAGATCTGGGGCGTGGCACAGGGTTAACAATTCGGTATTGCAGCCTAAGATCATTGAATACAACTGAGGGCTTTGAGTTCTGGCGCCATGTATACGCATGTTTTTTGTTCCGGGCAGGATCCAGCACAGCACCCTACCGTGATCCTGATACACGGTCTGGGCGGCACGCTCAATATCTGGGACCCGATCGCGGGTGTTCTGGAGAATCGTTTCAGTGTGCTCCGGTACGATCTCAGGGGCCACGGTCAAAGTGATGTGCCGGCTGGTGACTGGTCTCTTGAGGATTTCGTACACGACCTTGAAGCGATCTTTATCGACGAAAGCCTGCCGCACGCGCATCTGGTCGGTTTTTCATTGGGTGGTTTAATCGTTCAGCAGTTTGCGCTTAGCTATCCTGAGCGTGTTGGACAACTCGCAATTCTCAGTGCAGTTGCCGGGCGTACGGATGCCGAGCGACAACACGTACAGGAAAGGATTTGCAACCTGGAAAAAGGGGATTTAGACACCAACATCGAGTTGGCACTGGAACGCTGGTTCTCCCCTGAATTTCGGCAGAATCATCCCGAACGAGTTCAAAAACGAATTGCTGAGTTACGTGCCACTTCACCGGAAGGTTATTTTCAGGCCTACCGGGTATTTGTGCTCAGTGACCTTGCAGAACACCTGTCTCAGATTCAATGTGAAACTCTAGTTATGACCGGTGAATATGACCCCGGTTCAAATGTTCGCATGGCCCGTTTGATGCATGAAAAAATTCCCGCCTCACAGCTCGAGATCCTGCCCGGTCTGCGACACAGTGTTCTGGTGGAGGCCCCGCAACTCATCGCTGAAAAACTCGATTCATTTCTGCGATAAGCTTCAACCCTTGCGCTAAACCCGCCCAGGAGCAGATCAGATTGGCAGAAGACAAGCTGTTTGATTACATCATTCTGGGTGCGGGCTCTGCAGGTTGCGTACTCGCCAACCGCCTTTCAGAAGACCCGGCATTGGATGTTCACGTGCTTGAAGCCGGGCCGATGGATCATAAACTGATGATTCACATACCCGCCGGGGTCTATAACGTTTATAAAGATCCGAGTATCAACTGGAACTACAACAGCGAATCAGAGCCAGAGTGTGACGGGCGAAAGATTCAGCTGCCAAGAGGAAAGGTCATTGGCGGATCGTCGTCGATCAATTCGATGGTATACATGCGCGGCCATCCGCTGGACTACGACCGCTGGGCACAAACCCCTGGTCTGAAAGCCTGGCGCTATGCGCAGTGTCTTCCCTACTTCAAGCGCTGTGAATCTTCAGATCGTGGAGAAAACGAATGGCGCGGCGGCCATGGCCCCCTTGGAGTGACCCGGGGTCATCTCGAGAACCCGCTGTTTGATGCGTTATGGGAAGCTGGCCAACAGTCTGGCCAGGGTACTTCCGAGGACCTGAACGGCTACAAGCCAGAAGGGATCGCCCGGCTAGACAGTACCACCAAAAACGGGCGCCGCAGCAGTGCCGCGGTTGCCCATCTCAAGCCTGCACTGACGCGGCCAAATTTGAGTCTCGAGACAGGTACACTGGTCAATCGCATTCTTATCGAGAACAAACGAGCTGTCGGCGTGGAATACGTTTCACGCGGTAACACTCGTGAGCTGCGGGCCGCCAAAGCAGTGATTGTCTGCTGTGGGGCGATCAAAACACCGCAACTATTGATGTTGTCCGGTATCGGGCCTACTGACTATCTGAAGTCCATGAATATTCGCTCCGAGTTAGATTTGCCTGGCGTGGGACAAAACCTGCAGGATCACCTGACCATCATTACAGGTTTCGAGTGCACCCAACCGGTCACCCTGCATCATTTAACTCAGCCGCTGTCAAAGCTGCGGGTCGGTGTACAGTGGCTGCTGACACGCTCAGGTATTGGTGCCTCCAATATCTGGGAAATGGGCGGCATGGTCTACGGCAATACTGATGCCGCACATCCGAACCTCCAATACCACTTCACACCCGTATACAGTGAGTGGGCCGACCGTAAACTCCTGTTATACCCCGGATATCAGCTCAATTGCGACCAGTTGCGACCACTCAGCCGTGGGCAAGTAAAACTCCATTCCGCTGACCCACGTGACAGGCCTGCAGCACATTTCAATTATCTCAGTCATCCACAGGATCTCAAGGAACTGATCGAAGCCTTGAAGGTGATGCAGGACATCCTGACACAACCGGCGTTCGATGGATTTCGGGGCAAACGAATAACCCCGGCACCGGAGGTCACCTCAGATCGGGAGCTTGCGGACTACGTGCGTGCTACCGCCGACACCGACTACCATCCCTGTGGCACCTGCAAGATGGGTAGTGATGATCAGGCAGTTGTCGATTCCGAGTTGCGGGTGCACGGTATAGACGGTCTGCGCGTGGTGGATGCTTCGGTGATGCCGAGCATAGTCAGCGGGAATCTAAACGCGCCTACCCAGATGATCGCCGAGCGTGCAGCAGATTATCTACTGGGCAAACCACCGCTGTCGCCGGAACACCCCCACTTCCACTTCGGAGATCACAGCGCCACCTGAGGATGTCAGTTCGCCATACAAACCGTCTGTTGGCGACGTGACAATACCTCGTAGATCACTGTACGGTCGTATTGCACCCTGATTGAAATTTCAACTGGTCATCAACATGGAGCGGATGGCACCTGATGTCGATATGTGTTCAGTCAACAAGCATACTCCAGAGATGGTGCAGATAGCCGATGCCGGATTACACAGTCGGGTTCGGTAATCCGGCTGGTGTACCAAAAGCTTGTCCCACGCCGTAGCACAGGCGTTTTTCCAAGTCTTTTTTGCCCATCAATGACGCCATAGCTGAATATTGTACGTACATGGAGACTGAATCATGGGTTATATCAGAGTACGCGAGGGCCGTTATCAGGCTAATGTCAGACGCAAGGGTTATGCGCCAGTAACCAAGACCTTTACCAGCCGTGACTTTGCAAAGCGGTTTTTTTACGTCACGCTCCACCATGTTTAAAACGTCAATTTATTGTAGCTATAGAAACGGCTATGCGGCAGGGGGAAATCTATAACATCAGGAAGCACGATATTAATTTCAAAGATCAGACGCTCCTTATTCCTCAGACTAAGACGGATACACCTCGCACCATCTTTTCATTTGTCCAAAAGAGCGTTAAATGCGCTTACAGAGCAACTGAGAGCGCCAGGGAAGGTAGTCCAGCTGGCTGATAGACCAATTTTTTGTGTGAATAGATGGACAGAATGGAATCGTTTTACAAAACTGAACGATGACTGCGGTATTGATGGTCTGCGGTTCCACGATTTACGGCATGAGGCTACATCACGATTATTTGAGAGTGGATTCAATGTCATAGAAGTTGCCAGTATCACTGGTCACGTTACTCAATGGGTAGGTTCAGTGCCTTTAACTCGGCCTCACGAAGCGGCAAATCGGAGCTGAGGAAAAACTCGTCAAGCTGCGGCGGCGCCACTGATGTTGCCGAGAGCATATCGTGCACCTGACCACGATGATGAATCTGGTGCGTGAACAGATGCGCAAGCACGGTCCAGACAGCCTCCGTGTACTGTGTACCGTCCAAAAGCTTGAACGACACCTCTGAGGCAAGGATTTCGGGCGTCGCGGCGTCGCAGTACTCGATCAGCGCTCTATCGGCTGTCACCTGATCTTCCACTAGTGGCGCGAGTTCGTTGTGCAATTCGTCCCCAACGTCGGCGGGCAGGTACTGCTCTCCAGTTAAGCGCTCTAAGTAGAGCCAATCTACGAAGACGATGTGATCCAGGTGGATGTGTATGGAGCCGAAAAAGCTCGGGCGGTTCGCGTAGTACTCCGAGGCAGGCAGTCGCAAACATGCCGAATGCAGGCGATGATTGCTCCAGTGGTTGTTTCTGGCTTGGGCTATGAGGTAATCGCCGAGTCCAGGACACAACGCGTTTTCATTCATCGGTTGATCCTCGCTGTCTTCCACTGCTCTTCGGAAAGTCTAGCCGGGGTCAACTATGCTTGTGAACAGATGGGTATAGAACCGCTAGAACCAGAACTACCACCTGAACCAATTTCAAGCGTGACGGTACATTAAGCAAACGGGGAATCGGTCAAGCCTGTCGGTGTTCCAGCAATCTGGGCATCAGTTCGACCAGATTACACGGTCGGGTTCGGTAATCCAGCTGGTGTACCAAAAGCTTGTCCCACGCCGTAGCACAGGCGCCGGAAGACCCGGGCAGACAGAAAACATAGGTGCCATTGGCGACCCCTGCGACGGCCCGTGATTGCAACGTTGATGTGCCGATCTCCTCGTAGGAGATCATGCGAAAGACTTCACCAAATCCGTCCAGCGTTTTTTCGAGCAGTGGACACACGGCTTCCGGGGTGCCGTCAAATCCGGTCACACCAGTACCCCCTGTGGTGACAACAACCTGAGCGTCAGGTTCGGCAATCCAGTTTGAGACCACTGCCCGCACTGCAAAGATGTTGTCTTTGACAATGGTCTTCTCGAACAACTGGTGACCCGCGTCATTGAGGCGCGACACCAAAAGCTTGCCGGACTTATCGTCGGCTTCAGTCCTTGAATCCGAGACCGTCAATACGGCAATGTTCACCGGTATGAATTCACGTTGGATCGCCGTCATTGCTCCCGATACCTGTTGTGGCCTTGTCGTTGACAGCCTATTATAGTTTGCCTTCTCTGAACACCGTATGCAGAGGTTATCACCTTAGTATGACGATCAATGTTCGGTTTTTTGCCAGCCTGCGCGAACGCATTGGTGTTGCGCGGACCGAAATTCCCGCTGATTCTGTCAATGATGTCCGTGATGTCTGGCAGGCGATCAGCCGGCAGCCGCTCGATGAGGAAGTGCTCGTTGCGATCAACCATAATTACGCGAGCCTGGATCACACTGTGACAGACGGTGATGAGGTGGCTTTCTTTCCGCCTGTGACCGGCGGCTAAAAGGAAATTCCATGCACATCGAACTGCGCGATCAGTGTTTTGACCCGTGGGCCGAGGTCACAGCATTTCGTGATCGTATGCTGTTAGCCGGCC
>Ga0208391_1000050_pt1 | contig 52728 bp, 53 predicted proteins | sample Knorr_S23_td_Bot_FD_185612 | JGI IMG/M metagenome (GOLD analysis project Ga0208391, IMG submission 185612) | Marine microbial communities from Southern Atlantic Ocean transect - Knorr_S23_td_Bottom_ad_3770_LV_A (SPAdes) (version 2) | ecosystem: Environmental > Aquatic > Marine > Oceanic | place... | reverse complement strand
AGCCCCCCTTTCGTAAAGGGGGGTTGGGGGGATTTCAGCTATCCCACAATAACGTACATCGTATTATCTAAACAGCCACATCACGGTGACGCAGAGAACACGAACGAGGTCAACCGCAACACGCAAAGCCCCCCTTTCGTAAAGGGGGGTTGGGGGGATTTCAGCTATCCCACAATAACGTACATCGTATTTCCTAAACAGCCACATCACGGTGACGCAGAGGACACGAAGGAGGTAAGCCCCAGCCCCCCTTTCGTAAAGGGGGGCTGGGGGGGTTCAGCTATCCCACAATAACGTACATCGTATTATCTAAACAGCCACATCACGGTGACGCAGAGAACACGAAGGAGGTCAACCGCGACATGCAAAGCCCCCTTTCGTAAAGGGGGGTTGGGGGGATTTCACCCTCCCAAGATAGAGGCCAACCCGGTAACGTCTTCAACGTCCTCCAAGTTCCGGAACTGCCCGATGGCGCCGTCGATATGGTCTGGCGGCAAGATGTAGCGGCTGCAGTAGAGAAACTTGGCGTCCAACTCATCCGGCTCCAGGGGAAGCTCTGGGAAACCCCGGGCATACTCCACCCGGTGGCTGATCTCCTGGCCGCCTCCTATCCATAGGCTTACATCACAACTCAACGACGCCAGCCGACCCGAGTCCTGGCGGGATCGCCTATCAGGTTCCATCAGAACCACCGTCACCCGGTCCAACATCTCGCGCACCGCCGCGTCTTGAACCGCGGTATCGGTAAACTGCTCGAGAAGGGGTTGACCAAACAGCAAAGTTGAGGCCACCACATAGTTCAAGCTCGACCTGGCCTCCCATCCATCGACGGGATGGGAAAACGGCAGGGCCCGCAACGAAGCCTCCGGCGCCTCTACCTTGACCGACTCAACCTGGTTGGGCTGGAATTGATATTGCTGAACAAGCTGCAACGTAGCTTCGATGGCGCTATGGCCGGCCGAATGACATGGATAGGTCTTCAATATGATGCCAGGTTGTAGGACCTCGTATGGATCCCCCAACCGGGAAAGTGCTTCGTCCTGATCGGCGGCGTTGCCGGTGCTGAAGCGGTCCAACAGTCCGCCGGGTCCTTCGATGGCCTGCCGTGGACCGATGAATCCCTTCTCCGCCAACAACGCCGCGGACATGCCGGCCATCGCCGCACGGCCGTTCCCCAAGGCCCGGCTGGGAGAAGCGAAACCGGCTTGGATCCCTCCGGCGCCATCGCAAGCTAACCCCAAGGCGCTCTCCATCCGGTCTTGGTCCAGTCCTAACAACCGGCCTGCGGCAGCCGCGGCGCCCACCGCTCCGGCGATCCCATCCACGGTGGCAATCCGTCCCAGGGGGTCCGGCGGTCCTAACATCCTCCTGAGCTTGCCGGTTATCTCACATCCCACCGCGAAGGCGTTCAGCACGTCCCGGCCGGTATCGCCATTCATCTCGGCCAGGGCCATAACTACCGGGAAAATAACGCTGCTGGGATGGATGCCCAGGCCGGGAATCTCGTCGTCGAAGTCCAGTAGGTGGACCATCGCGCCGTTGGCCATAGCGGCGTTCACCGGGGAGGTGCGCAATCCCATGCCGATCACGGTGCACTTGCCGTTGCCGCCCATTTCCTGAACGAATCGGGTAATGGTGAGGCTCTCCGGTTGCCCTGCCCCGGCCAAAGCAGCAGCCGCCGCGTTGATCATCATATTTATGGAGACATCCTTGATCGGGGACGGCATCCCGCCCAAGGAGTGCTCCAGGGCAAATCGAACTAACCGCTGGGTGAAGCCCCCGGCCGGGACCTCGATCTGAGACATTAACGTTTTCCTGCGGAGGGAATTTGGGCGGCGCCGAAAGAAGCGCCCGGCACAGACTGGGCGGGAGGGCCGCTTTAAAGAAGGCCGCTCTGGTTGGGAGAGCGGCCTTGAATGAAAGAATACTAGGGGAAGTCCCTTTCCGCAACGGGCTGGTCAGGCGACGGCGGCCAAGGCTTCCCCTTCAGAGTTATTGGTCCGCAGATCGTGGAGGCGTTCCCGGATTATCCGGACCTGCCGCTCCCCGTGGGAAACCAGGATCGAGATCTCCCGTACGCTAAGGCCCTGGTCCAGATACTTGACCACATCCCGGTTTCGCTCCCACCAGCGGCTGTCGCTGCGGTCCCGGGCCACGATGCGGGAGTTAAGGTTCCGTGGCGAACGGCGCACCCTGGTCTTCCTCGGGCTGGGCATGATCTCTCCGATCGCCGCCGCCAGGCTGGGGTTTGGCGGTTCCTCCCGTTGGTCCAGAGATTCGATGATCGGATAGCAATACTGTCCACATTGCCAACAACGCCACTCCTCCCCATCCAACACCAGGTCTCCATTGCATTTCCGGCAATTCTTCAGTAGACACAACATGCTTCTCACCTTTGATCCGCATTCTTTATTCAATCTTGGGTCTTTGCGGCTATTCATCTAGTTAAACCTTGTGGCCAATTTTGAACCATGACCGATGACTCACCTCCGGTGTGACGTGTAGCACAGTTCTTTCACCCATCGTCTTGATCAACATTGAGAAGGGAATCGGCCCCAGTGTTCGTGATAGATCGCTCCCAACCCGCAAGCCAGATACCGCGCCCTTCAATTTGCGTTGAACCTGCCGGTGATTTATGATTACTGGCGATGCCGTAGGGCGGTGGACGGGGTCCAAAAACCGCTAGAGTAAGAGGAGTAGGGGTCATATGAGTTACGAGTCCATTGCCATCGACCAACAGGACCGGGTAGCCATCATTACGTTGAGCCGCCCAGAGGTCCTCAACGCGCTGAACCTCAATCTAGTCACCGAATTGGACGAAGCGATAACCCAGATGGAGCAGGACGACGGCGTGGGCGCCATCATCCTCACCGGCGCCGGCGACCGCGCTTTCTCCGCCGGGGCCGATATCCACGAAAACAGGGAGCTTGCTGACGAAGACCGAGAGAAGTTCACCGCCCTCCGAACCGGCTATACCTGGCACCTGGCAACCTGCACCAAGCCGGTGATCGGGGCGATCAACGGCCTCTGCTACGGCGGCGGCACCGTTATGGCGACCTCTTTGGACTTTCTGATCGGCTGCGAAAAATCCAGTTTCCGATTCCTGGCGGTGAACTACGGCCAGATGAACGCTACCTGGAGCCTGCCCACGATGGTCGGTTGGCCCAGAGTCAAGGAGTTGCTCTATAGCGGGCGCGAGGTGTTCGCCGACGAGGCATACCACATCGGCCTGATAAATCACCTGGTACCTTCGGAGCAGTTGATCGACAAGTCGGTGGAAGTTGCCGCCGGGATCGCCAAGAACCGCAGCGAAGGCGTGGCCAACATCAAACAGATGTTGCTGGAGCACACCGGGCTACCCCTAGAGGAGCAGTTCCGCAACGAGGTCAGTGGACGCAAGGGGAGGTTCGCGGGCCTGTCGGTGGAAGAAGGCTTCAAAGACTTCCTGGAACGGAAGGGACGTAAACCCTTAGCCTCATAAAACGTCCAAGAAACCCGACGATCAAATCCCACGATCGGACCCAACGATCGTAAGACGATACGATTAACATCCCATAGCTCAAACAAGACCCCCGCCCCGATGTAATCGAGGTGGGGGTCTTGTTTGAGCCCAATCAAAAGGCTGGTCATCCTTGACCCAAACCCAAGACGCCATCACCTTCACTCCGGCCAAATTAGCCCTAAAGGTAATCCCACCTATCGCGGTGTTCGGGGCCGTTCTTCTGGCTCCCACGCCCGACGGTCTGACGCCCCAGGGTCAGCGGGCCTTGGCGGTGATGGCCCTGGCGGTGGTCCTTTGGGCCACCGAAACCGTGCCCATCGCCGTGACTGGCATAGTCGGCATAGTACTCCTGGTCTTGGTAAAAGGCGTCCCCGGCGTTGAAGAGGCCCTTTACGGCTTCGGACAGCCGGTTACCTACTTTCTAGTGGGGATACTCACCCTGGGATTGGCGGTCCAACGATCGGGCCTGGCCGAGCGGATGGCGGTTTACCTCATCCAGTTGGCCGGCGGCAGCCCCCGCTTGCTGTACGTGCAGATGTTGGTGTCCTTCGCCGCGTTGACCTTCGCTCTGCCCTCGGCCAGCACCAGGGGCGTAATCATGGTCCACGTCTACGAGCAGGTGATGGCCCACTGGCAGATCCCCCGGGAATCGCCTTTGAGCAAATCGGTGATGATGGCCATGGGCTCCCTGAACCGGTTGGGCTCCACGGCCTTACTGGCAGGCGGAATCACCCCGGTGGTGGCTTCGTCCCTGCTGGGCGACTTTTCCTGGACCCGGTGGTTCGTATTGATGGCCATGCCCTTCTACACCATATTGTTCTTTGGCGGGATCGCCCTGTTCTTCTTCTACCGGTCGGGCTTCGATCTGAAGCCTGCTCCTGTGGGAAACCTGCTGCAAACGGGGCCGATGAGCCTGGCCGAGAAAAAAGCCGCGGCGATAGCCTTGGGTACCGCTCTCTTGTGGTTCACCGACTTCGCCCACGGTCTGCCGCCGGCGGTGCCCGCATTGATCGCCATGGGAATCATCCTGCTTCCCGGTATCGGTCTGCTGTCCTGGCGAGACTTCGAGCAGAACCTGGGCTGGAGCAATTTTTTCGTCATCGCGACTTCCCTGTCGCTGGCCCAAGCTCTGGTGGCCAGCGGGGCCGCCGCCTGGTTCGCCGATACCTTGGTCGGGAGCGTGGGAGGCTTAAGAGGCTCGCCTTACTTGTTGCTTCTTGCCTTGGCCGGAGCATCGGCCTTCGTGCGATTGATGATGCCCAACATATCCGGTTATCTGGCATTCCTGATACCGGTTGCCATGTCCACCGGCCAATCCCTGGGCCTGAACCCCCTGGTCTGCGGCCTGACGGTCGTGGTAGTCGGCGACGCCGTGGTCTTTTATCCGGCGGGCAGCACCGCCAGCGTTTTCATTTTCCAGCGGGCTGATATCAAGTCCCAAGAGGTCTTCCGGTTCGGCCTGATCATGACGGCGATAGCCATCGCGGTGGTCTTCCTTATCCTCCCCTACTGGAATCTGGCGGGAGAAGGACTGGTTCCCTAGGAGCAAAACATGACCCAACCCGCATCACCAACCGCCCCGCCGCTGTCCCAACGGTCTCACCACCCCGACGCCACCGCTCCCGACGGCTCCGAGATACGGCTCCTGGTCGATGCCCGCCACGCAGCCACCAAGGCCAGCCTGTGCGAAGTGACTTTGCCCGCAGGACAGGTCTCCCGCCCGGTTTGGCACCAAACGGTGGAGGAGATCTGGTACGTTTTGGAAGGCCTAGGCCAAGTGTGGCGATGTCCTCCGAGCGGTGAATCAGCCGCCATCAAGCCGGTCCGGGTAGGCCCAGGCGACGCCCTAACCATACCCACCGGCTGGCGGTTCCAGTTCAGCGCCGAAGACGCCGCCCCGCTGCGCTTCCTCTGCTACACCTCCCCACCCTGGCCAGGTCCAGACGAAGCCCAACCGGCGGAGCGCGGCGGGTTGGGGAGGGGACGGTTTAGGGGGCCAGCAACCTCGTTGCCAAAATATCCCGCCGCTTGACACCACAAGCGCCAGCGACCTATACTCGATTCGTAACAATCGAATATAAAAAGGCTGAGAAGGGGACTAGTAGGCTTCAAGCGAGGCCCAGAGAGCCGGGTTAGGTGAGAGCCGGCGCCAGGCGCGGAAGCACGAATGGACCCCGGAGCTGCAGGCCGATCAGCGGCGCTACGGGATCGATGATTCCGGCGGGCCGTCGCTAGGCCGGGACGGTTGGACACCGTTAGAGGTCCGCGGCACGGGAGCTACGTAGACCAGGGCTCCCCCGCCTGTTGAGAAGTTGGCCACGCTCCGTCTACTTTCCGGGAGCAAGGTTGGCGAATAGGGTGGTACCGCGGTTCAGACCCGTCCCTTGGGGATGGGTTTTTTATTGCCCAAAATTGAGAGTCCGGGGAATCATGAGCACCATAAACAGCGCCGAATACGTGGAGCTGAAACAGGCGATCTACCGGGAATATAGCCGTTCCTACGACGAGGACCGGCAACGGTTCGTCTCCGCTGAATCGTTGCTTCGGCGCATCCAGTGGGCCTTGGAGCCCCTAAGTCCCGGCCAGCGTTTGTTGGACCTGGGATGCGGCAGTGGCGAGCTGCTGCTGGAAGCCCATCGGCAGATCGGCGGCGTTGGCGTGTTGGCGGGATTGGACCTGTCCCCGGAGATGTTGTCTCTGGCGCGGGTACGGGCCGATAGCGTGGCGTCCCTTGTACAGGGCAACTCTCTGGACGGGCTTCCTTTTCAAGACGGCAGCTTCCACCTAGCCACCAGCCTGAACCTGTTGCAGGAGCTGCCCCGCCTCGCCATACAACCCCTGTTGGAGCAGGTACGGAAAGTACTGAAACCCGGAGGATATTTCCGGGCGGTAATACCTTGCAAGGCGGACCGCAGTCCGGCTTCCCAAGCGTTCCAGAAGTTGGCCAGGGACAATGGCGCCATGGAGTTCTGGTGGCCCGAGGAATTGGATGCTTTGCTGACAAATATCCCCGGTTTCACTCAGCAAGAGTTCCGGGTAGCCGCCAGCACCGCGGCCTCCGCCGCCGCCGGGGGGGAAACCCGTTTCAAGTTCTTTACCGGGCTGGCGGAAGAAGTCCGCCGTCGCGGTCTGGACCCGAACCAAGTAAAGCAAGGCGTGTTGTTTTTCTCCACGCGGCGCGGCATAGAGACATCGGATTAGAGACGCACTTAGATAGAAGGAAGTAGGTGCAGACCCATGTACCAACCATCGCTGGAAGAGGTCAAGTCCCTGGCCAGTCGGGGCAATTTAGTACCTGTGTACCGGTCCATCAACGCCGACCTAGAAACACCGGTTTCGGCCTACTTGAAGGTGGCCTGGGGGCCTTACTCCTTCCTGCTGGAAAGTGTATCCGGTGGCGAACGGCTGGGCCGATACAGTTTTATCGGTACCGACCCCTACCACGTGGTAAAGACTGGGCCGGGGCAGCCCGATGGCCAAGTTGACCCGCTGACGTTGGTGCAAGCTGAGATGGATAAGTACCGGATAGTCCCGGTGGACGGTCTCCCCCGATTTCATGGCGGAGCGGTGGGCTACCTGGCTTACGACACCATCAGCTATTTCGAACCCCGCGTGCCCCTCATGCCCGCGGACCCGCAGGGCCTGCCCGAGTCGGTGTTCACCTTTGTCGACACACTGGTTATCTTCGACCACATACGACACGACATCAAAGTGGTGAGCCACGTCCATCTCGACGGAGACATAGACAAAGCTTACGCCGAGGCGACTCGAAAGATCGACGACTTGGTAAAGAGGTTAGGCCAACCTTTGGACCTGCCGCCTGAGCTACAAGGTCCAGCCACCGTATCAACACCGGTGGAAGCAACGTCCAACTTCACCAAAGACGAGTACAACAATGTAGTGGAAAAATGTATTGAGTACATCTATGCCGGAGACGTTATCCAAGTAGTTAACTCCCAGCGGTTCTCCCGGAAGACCGAGGCTCACCCTTTCCAAGTGTACCGGTCCCTGCGCAGCATCAACCCATCACCTTACATGTACTACCTGGACCTGGACGGCTTCCAGATCGTCGGCGCGGCCATCGAGACAGTGGTACAAGTTCAGGATGGTATCGCCGCAACGCATCCGATAGCCGGAACCCGCCCGAGGGGCAAGACCCCGGAGGAAGACGACGCTCTTGAGGATGAACTGAAGAACAGCGAAAAACAGCGGGCCGAGCACATCATGCTGGTGGACCTGGGCCGAAACGACATCGGCCGGGTCAGCGTCACCGGAACGGTTAACGTCACCCAACTGATGGACGTGGAACGGTTCTCTCACGTGATGCACCTGGTGTCCCACGTGGAGGGCAAGCTGAAACCAGAACTCAGCGTATACGACGCCCTTCGCTCTTGCTTCCCGGCAGGGACGGTTTCCGGCGCTCCCAAGATCCGGGCCATGGAGATCATCGCCGAGGTGGAGGGAGAGAGGCGCGGTCCCTACGGCGGCGCCGTGGGCTACTTCAGCTTTTCCGGGAACATGGACACCGCCCTGATTCTGCGCACCGGCATCTACAAGGACGGGGTGATGCACATCCAGGCCGGCGGCGGCATCGTGGCCGACAGCGTCCCCGAAGATGAGTACCTGGAGACCCAGCATAAGGCAGGGGCATTGCAGAGAGCCATCGACCTGGCCGAGGGCCGGGACTAACCCACGCGCCATTCGTCAGGAGGTGATCCGATGTTGAAATCCTTCTACCACACGGGATTCGTGGTCAAAGACCTGGAAACATCCGCCCGGTTCTATTCCGAAGTGCTGGGCATGCAGATGGGTGATCGAATCGAACGTCAGGGTGAGTTCGTCGAGCAGGTTTTGGCCTTCCCCGGAGCGCATATCGACCGCGCGTTTTTGGATAAGGGAGAGGGCCACAAACTGGAGTTGGTCCAATACTTTTCTCCGGCCAGCGGCCCGGGAGGGGTAGAGCGTAACGACCTGGGGGCCGCCCACCTGGCTTTTTTCGTCGACGACCTGGACCGGTTCTACACCGAAACGTCCCAGAAGGGCCTAAGATACAACAACCCTCCGGCGGCTCAGTACGACGGTAATGGCAACGTGTCGATGAAGGCCTGCTACGCCCAAGACCCCGACGGAAATTGGTTGGAGTTCGTGGAGATATTCTGATGCTGTTGATGATCGACAATTACGACAGTTTTACCTATAACCTGTACCAATACCTGTCCGAACTGGGCGCCGACGTGGTCACGGTGCGCAACGACAAAACGACTCTGGAAGACATCGAAGCCATGTCCCCCCGGGGAATAATCATCTCTCCGGGACCCTCGACGCCACTGGAGGCGGGCATCTCCAATGACGTGATCCAGCATTTCGGGCCCAATCTGCCCGTTTTGGGTGTCTGCCTGGGTCACCAATGCGTCGGCCACGTTTATGGAGCAAAAGTAGATCGGGCCGACGAGATACGCCATGGAAAGACATCCATGGTCCACCACAACGGGCAGGGAGTTTTGGCGGGGCTGCCCCAGCCATTTGAAGCCATCCGCTACCACTCGCTGGTGGTCTACCAAGATTCTCTGCCGGACTGTTTGGAGGTCACCGCCTGGACAGACCGGGGGTTAATCATGGGTCTGCGCCACAAGGAATACCCGGTGGAGGGGGTCCAGTTCCACCCCGAATCCATCATGACCCCCGACGGCAAAGCGTTGCTGCAAAACTTTTTAGACCGGGTGGAGATGCATGGGTAGGAGAGTTAACGTGACTCGGGCCGTGATAAACTTGAGAGGATGGCTGCGAGTTTGCTAGTCGATTATGTCGCTACTTCCAGAAAGGTTCTAGCTATGATCGAAGAAAATAACAGCGACCCGGCTCCGTAATTGCTGTCGTCCGATTTCGAATTCTCTAATCATGCGATAAAAATGCTCGAAGAGAGGAAAATCCCTCGGGAGTGGGTTATGCTCGCCCTGGAATCTCCTGATCATACTGAGATTGGGGCCGACAACAACGTCCACTACATTAAGGAGTCCAAATTAAGGAGTCCAATGAATTCGGCCCTCGTACCTTTCGTGTGATAGTCAATCCCCGCGCTACACCCAACCGAGTTATTACGTTTTTCTTCGACCGCCGCTTGAGGACGCCACTATGAGACTCAGATTAGACAAAGACTGCGACGCGCTGTACCTCCGGCTTGACGATTCCGAGATCGGAGAATCGGAAGAGGTGAAACCCGGCGTTATTTTGGACTTCAACGCCGAAGGGAAAGTGGTCGGTGTTGAGATTCTTAATCTAAGCGAACGAGCACCTGCTGAGCAGCTCCGGATTCTTCAATTTGAAACTTAGTGCAACCGGTGAACTGGCTTTGGTGCCGCCTCGCTTGATTCGGGGAGCAAAATAAATGATCAGAGAGTCCATCGACACGGTGGTTTCCGGCCGGTCCCTCACCATGGAGGAGGCGTCCTCAGTGATGCGGGAGATCATGGAGGGTGAGGCCACGCCGGCCCAACTGGGCGCGTTTTTAACCGCTCTCGCCTTGAAGGGAGAGACCACCCAGGAGATCGCCGGCATGGCCAGGGTGATGCGGGACATGGCCCTAAGAGTGGAGGTGGACGGCGAGTTGGTGGACACAGTCGGCACCGGGGGCGACGGTAAGAACACTTTCAACATTTCCACCGCCACCGCCTTTGTCGCGGCGGGCGCGGGGCTGAAGGTAGCCAAGCACGGTAATCGGGCCGCCTCGGGGTCCTGCGGCAGCGCCGACGTCCTGGAGGCCTTGGGAGTCCAGATCGAACTCTCACCGGTCGCGGTGGCCCAGTGTATCAACGAAGTGGGCGTTGGGTTTATGTTCGCTCCGGCCTTCCACCCGGCAATGCGTCACGCCGGCCCAGTGCGCCGGGAGATCGGGATCCGTACCGTTTTCAATATCCTGGGTCCGTTGACCAACCCTGCGGGAGCCCAGACTCAGCTACTGGGTGTGGCTTTCCCGGAGCTTGGCGGAATCATGGCCGAGGTTCTGGGGCTCTTCGGCTCCCACCACGCCATGATCGTTCACGGCGCCGGGGGATTGGACGAGATTTCCCTTTCAGGCGATACCTCCGTATGGGAGGTGCGGAGAGGACAGGTTGAGGAGTGGACCATACGGGTGGAGGACACCGGCCTGCCGGAAACACCCATCGAGGCCATCCGCGGAGGGAGCAAAGAAGAAAACGCCGCCACCATGCTGAGGCTCTTCCAGGGAGAGCAGGGGGCGGTCCGGGACATGGTGCTGCTTAACAGCGCCGGCGTCCTGATGGTGGGCGACAAGGCGGAAACCATACGCCAGGGAGTCGAGATGTCGGCCGGGATTATAGACAGCGGAGCCGCGCTTGCCAAGCTCGACCAGATGGTTGAAGTGACCCAGCGGTTCAGACAACATGCCACGTGAAACCGGTACTGTGGACTGCCCACGCTCGGGATAAACTTAAGCTAATCCAAAACCAAGGATTCATTGTAGACGAGGATTCGATAGTCAGCGCATTGCACCAGCCGCAACAAATTGTACCCGGATTTTCTGGGCGATTGATCGCGCAAGCAGCCCTTGATGATGAGCACGTTATCATGGTGGTATATGAAGAGACAAACGTAATTACAGTGGTGACTTTATATCCTGGAAGGCGTAGCAGATATGAAAGTTAAATATAGCCGGGACGTGGACATACTTTCGATACGGCTTTCGGACGATCCCTTCGATCACGCCGAGGAGAGTGAGGGCATAATCACCCATTTCTCTAAACAGGGGAAGCCCGTATTACTAGAGATTCAGGGAGCCCGCGATTTCCTTTTTAGCTCAATAACCAGCCTGATTGAAGAATCGGAGGTTACGCTTCCATAAATGCCTAACATCCTTGACGAAATTGTAGCCGCTAAGACCCAGGAACTGGCCCAACAAAAGTTGGCCGTATCCTTGGCCGATCTGAAGAAAACAATCGCCGCTCAACCGAAAGCCTTGTCGTTGGCGGAGGCGTTGGGGGCCGGCGGGGTGCAACTCATCGCCGAGGTCAAGAAAGCTTCGCCGTCCCGGGGGCTGCTTCGCCCCAACTTCGACCCGGTGGAGCTGGCGGACATCTACTCCAGCAACGGAGCGGCGGCTATCTCGGTACTCACTGACCCTCGGTTTCAGGGCGAGTTAGAGCACATAGTCCAGATCAAACAAGCCGGAGCTTCCCGAACCGCACCGGTGTTGCGCAAAGACTTCATTTTCGACCCGTACCAGGTCTACGAAGCCAGGGCCGCTGGAGCCGACGCCATCCTGCTCATCGTGGCCATCTTGTCACCGTCACAGATAAACGAATACCTGGAGATAGCGTCGGAACTGGGCATGGACTGTCTTGTAGAGACCCACGACGAACAAGAGATGGAGATCGCGGCCAACGCCGGGGCTGTAATCATCGGCATCAACAACCGGGATCTCCGCACCTTCAAAACCGACCTGGCGGTGACCGAGCGTTTGGCGCCCTTGGCGCCCATGGGAAAAATCGTAGTCAGCGAGAGCGGTATCCATCAGCCAGATCACTTAACGCAACTGGCCGGGTGCGGGGTCAACGCGGTCTTGGTGGGAGAAGCCCTGGTCACGTCAGACGATGTCGCCGGAAAAGTCCGGGAACTTGCGGGCCAGGCCGTCTCGCCGGCAAAGCCATGACTCAAGCCGTAACAAAGGTCAAGATCTGCGGCATACGGACGCTCTCTGACGCCCAAGTGGCCGCCCAGGCCGGCGCCGACTTTATCGGTTTGGTGTTCGTTCCCGGCCGGCGCAGGCGATTGGAATTGGATGTAGCCCGAAAACTGGTCGAAGGCCTAAAAAATGGTCCAGGCGGAATTCCCCGGGTAGTGGGGCTATTCGCCGACCAGCCTCTTGAAGAAGTGAACCACATCATCGAAACCTGCAACTTGGACATGGCCCAACTGTGCGGGACCGAATCCCTGGACTATTGCAGCGATACCAAAGCCGAAGTGATCAAGGTGGTGCACGTCCCCCAGTCGCCGTCGTCTCCGGAGCCCCAAGGAGAACTGGTCAAGAAGATGACATCCTACCGGGAGAACGGCTGCCTGGTCACCCTAGACCGGCTGGTCGAGGGATTACAGGGAGGGACCGGAGAGAGCTTCGACTGGAGCATCGCCGCCGCCGTGGCCGAGTCAGGAAACTCGTTCATCCTGGCCGGAGGGCTGTCTCCGGACAACGTGGCCAAGGCCGTGACCACCGTTGCTCCTTGGGGTTTGGACGTTTCCACCGGTGTAGAGACCAACGGGGATAAAGACCACAAAAAGATCAGGGACTTCTTATCCATCGCGAAACAGCGCTCAGTCTTAAAGAGCTGAAGGCTGACCGCTGATAGCTGAAAGCTAAAACCCGAGGTGTTCCAATGGTCGTAGAAAATCAGACAAGCCTGCCCGACGAGCGGGGCCGCTTTGGGGACTTTGGCGGGAAGTTCGTTCCGGAGACGTTGATGGCCGCCCTGGAAGAGCTGGAAACGGCCTACCGGGAGGTCAAAGAAGATCAGCAGTTCCAGGACCGGCTGGGGCATTTACTTCGTACCTACGCCGGCCGGCCAACTCCTCTGTATCACGCCGAAAACTTGAGCCGCCACTGCGGCGGCGCCCGTATATACCTGAAGCGGGAAGACTTGGCCCACACTGGTGCTCATAAGATCAACAACGCCCTGGGTCAGGCCCTCTTGGCACAGCACATGGGAAAACAGCGGATCATCGCAGAAACCGGCGCGGGGCAGCACGGAGTGGCTGCGGCCACCGCCTGCGCCATGCTGGGACTGGAATGTATCGTCTATATGGGAGAGGGAGACATCCGAAGGCAGTCTCTGAACGTCTACCGGATGCGGCTGCTGGAGGCCGAGGTAATCTCCGTGGGGTCGGGCACCCGGACGTTGAAAGACGCCATAAACGAGGCCATCCGAGACTGGGTCACCAACGTCGACACCACCCACTATCTTATCGGCAGCGTGGTCGGTCCTCATCCTTACCCCATGCTGGTTCGGGACTTTCAATTGGTGATAGGCCGCGAGGCGAGGAGCCAGGTGTTGGAAGCCGCCGGACACTTGCCGGACTACGTTGTGGCCTGTGTCGGAGGAGGCAGCAACGCCATCGGGACCTTCCATCCCTTCGTCGGTGATGAGGGAGTAAAACTACGTGGAGTAGAGGCTGGCGGAGAAGGGATCGACAGCAAAAAGCACTCGGCTACCCTTACCGCCGGCCGGACCGGCGTGCTGCACGGCTCCATGTCCTACTTGCTCCAGGACGAGCATGGCCAAGTTAACGAGACCCACAGTATCTCCGCCGGATTGGACTATCCCGGAGTCGGACCGGAGCACAGCTACCTTAAAGATTCGGGCCGGGCCGAATATTCGGAGGTCACCGACTCCCAGGCCTTGGAGGGATTCCACCTCCTGTGCCGCACCGAGGGAATCATTCCGGCCCTGGAGTCTTCCCACGCTATCTACTACGCCAGCCAATTGGCCGGGGAACTTAGCCAAGACCACATCATCCTGGTGTGTCTCAGCGGACGGGGCGACAAAGACATCGATATAGTGGCCAAAGCCAGTGGGATAGAGATATAAAAAGAACCCACGGTTGGACGGGACGGGGCATATTGTTATAATGTGCCCCGCTCAACTTGATTCGTCACATAAGGAGTTTGGATCATGGATATGGGATTGCAGGATAAAGTCGCCATCATCACCGGCGGCAGCTACGGCATCGGCAAGGCGGCGGCCTTGAGCATGGCTAGAGAAGGGGCCCGAGTGATTCTGGTAGCCCGGCGGGCGGACGTGCTGGATGAAGCCTGCCAGGACATCAAGACCGCCACCGAAGGCATCGCGATTCCGGTGGTGGGAGACGTGAGCGACCACGAAATCGCCGATCGGGTAGTGAAGACCGCCCTCGACAATTTCGGGCGGGTAGACATTCTGGTGAACAATGCCGGAGCTTCCATGGCCAAGTCATTCGAAGAAGTTACCGATGACGAGTGGGAATTCGACTTCGATCTGAAGGTTTGGGGAGCGGTCCGATTCATCCGTTCGGTGGTCCCCGAGATGCGCAAAGTGGGCGGGGGCCGTATCATCAACGTCACCAACCTGGGCGGCCGGACTCCCGGCGCGGCGTCCATGCCCACTTCCATCTCCCGAGCGGCGGGCCAAGCGATCACCAAGGGACTTTCGCGGGACTTGGCCAAGGACAATATCCTGGTAACGACCGTGTGCATCGGCCTGATCAAGAGCGGCCAGGCGGAAAGACGGTTGGACCGAATGCAGACGGCTAACGCCAACGCGACCATCGAGGAAGTTTGGGCCGAATCGGTACGCGGCCGGGGAGTCCCTCTGGGCCGGATGGGCGAAGCCGAGGAAGCGGGCGACGTTATAACCTTCTTAGCCTCGGACCGGGCCAGCTATCTAACAGGCATCGCGGTTAACATCGACGGCGGAAATTCGGCCGTCCTTTAGGGTTGTCACCCCCGAAAACGGGCGATGCACCCAAATACGATGCCCCAAAGCTCAGGAGCCCAAAACAGCGCCGGATCAACACGGCAGTTTGTCTCTAGACTCGCCCTAAAACGCGACACACCGGAGTGACAAACGAACAGTGGTGGACTAAGCTGTATCAAGGAATCAGTCAAAAGCGCGACTGATTCCATATCCCAATAGGCGGAGAAACGGTGTGAATAGGTCTTATCTAAACGAATTACAGCCATCCCCCAGACTCTTACTGGGTCCCGGCCCCAGCAGCGTCCACCCCCGGGTGCTCCACGCCATGACCCTTCCCGTCGTGGGCCACTTGGACCCGGAGTTCTTCCAGGTGATGGACGAAGTTGGGGACATGCTCCGGGAGGTCTTTCACACCGAGAATTTCATGACCCTGCCCCTGTCATCCACCGGCACCGGCGCCATGGAAGCCGCCTGCGCCAACGTCCTGGAGCGCGGGGACACCATGGTCGTCTGCCGCAACGGTTTCTTCGGAGACAGGCTGGCCGATATCGCGGCGCGTTGCGGGGCCGAAGTTCACATAGTGGACTCGCCCTGGGGCAAGCCCGCGGACCTGGACACTCTGGCGGCCGAACTGGACAAACACCCCAACGTCAAGGCAGTGGGTATGGTCCACGCGGAAACTTCCACCGGCGTGTTGACTCCCCTGCAAGAGATGGTTGATCTGGTCCACCGCAAGGGGGCACTGATAATCGTGGACGTGGTTACCTCCCTAGGTGGCCATGACGTACGGATGGACGATTGGGACATCGACGTGGCCTACGGCGCCAGCCAGAAATGCTTGGGCGCTCCTCCGGGATTGGCCCCCATCAGCTTTGGACCACGGGCCATGGAGGTTATCAACTCCCGCAAGTCCCAAGTGCAGAGCTTTTACTTCAACGTGAAGGACTTGGAAACCTATTGGTCCCAGACTCGCGCCTATCACCACACGTCACCCATATCCATGACCTACGCATTGCGGGAAGCCCTCAGGATGTTGATGGAGGAAGGGTTGGAGCCCCGCATCAAGCGCCACGCCCGGGTAGCCTCGGCCCTCAGGGCAGGTCTAGAAGCGATGGGCATCGCTTTGCTGGCCGACCCGGAGTACCGCCTCAATCCTTTAACCACCGCAGTGGTGCCTGAAGGAGTAGATGACGCCGCTGTTCGGCGCACCTTGCTGAACGATTACAACATCGAGATCGGCGGCGGGCTGGGGGACCTTCGCGGAAAGGCTTGGCGCATCGGCCTGATGGGTGATGGAGCCAGGGAAACTAACGTGTTCTCTCTTTTGTCGGCCCTGGAAATGACTCTTTCAGGACTGGGCTATGAAGTGGCTCACGGCGCCAGCCTGTCCGCCGCCCAGCGAGACCTGGCGTCATTCGACAGTTCAACCTAAGAGCGCTCCGGCGACGGCTCCTCTCGATAGGCTTCGTCCAGAATATCCACCACGTGGATCACCCTAGCCGGCGTTCCCATCTGACGAAGCCCCTGCTCGATCTGCACCATGCAGCCAGGATTGGCAGTGATCACTTGGCTGGCGCCGGTGGCGGCGATATGGCCCATCTTAGTCCCGAGGATCTTGGCCGACAATTCAGGCTGCGCCGCCGAATATATCCCCGCCCCACCGCAGCACTTTGAAGACTCCTCCATCTCCACCAACTCCAAACCAGGGATGGCATTTAGAATGGCGCGGGGTTGAGATGAGATACGCTGGGCGTGAACCAAGTGACAAGGGTCCTGGTAAGTAACTTTCCGGTTCAACTGCGCCTTCGGCGGATCAAATGGAAGATCGACCAGCACTTCGGTGACGTCCTGCGTCAGCTCTGCGAAGCGTCGCGCCGGCTCGGCGTAGCGCGGGTCGTCCGCCAATAGGTCCTGGTACTCCTTCATGTTGGACCCGCAACCGGCCGAAGACGTAACGATCAGGTCCACCCCGGCAGCCAGGAAGACGTCAATGTTTATTCGGGCCATCCGGCGCGCCATCTTCAGATCACCGCTGTGAAGGTTAAGGGCCCCGCAGCAGCCCTGTCCCATGGGCACGACCACGTCGCAGCCATTCCTCGTAAGGACTCGCACCGTGGCCGCCATCGTGCTGCCCTGCATCAGGGGCATAACGCAGCCTGAAAGAAGTCCTACGGTCAGTTTCTTTGGCGAGGTTGCCGGATATACGGTTTTGCTCGGCCCGAAAAACGGTCCGTTGAACGTGGGGATCTGAGCCTCCAGATGGCTCAATGGTCCCGGCAATAATCGCAGGATCCGGCTTTTGCGTATCAGGTTCTGAATACCCATCCGCTGGTAAGCCCGTATGAAATGAGCCCCCAGACGGAGCCGTTTTGGACTGGGCAGCGCCGCTCTGAGGAACAAGCGGCTGATCCATCTCAACCGGGCCGACTGTTGCTTTTGAGAAAGGACCTGAGCCCGAGTCATCTCCATGATCCGGCCGTAAGGCACACCAGACGGGCAAACGGCTTCGCAGGCACGGCACTGAAGGCATTGATCCCAGTGAGACACCACCAGAGAGTTGATGCCAACCCGGCCTTCGTTCACCGCTTTCATCAATGCGATGCGGCCCCGGGGCGACTCGGTTTCCAGGGACGTCTCGGAGTACGTCGGGCAGGCGCTGAGGCACAGCCCGCAGTGTACGCAACGGTACATGTCGGCTTCGGCAGGCATATCCTCACCGCTGAATCCACCTCGTGACATCGCGGGAGCCTCCAGGGGCCCGGGCTGGCCGGCCGGCAGTGAGGCTTCTGGATCAGCCACTACATGCCTCCCACAAACCGGCCGGGGTTCAAGATGCCCGCCGGGTCGAATTTTTGCTTTATTTTCCGCATTATTTCAAGCCCAATAGGGGGATCGCCCCACACTTCAACTTGCCGTTTCAGTGCCGGCGGGGCATGCTCCACTACCACCGATCCGCCCAATTCACGACCCAGCGCTTGTACCCGGCCGACGACGTCGATGAGATGGGGCTCATCGAACCGTCCCAGCCAGCCTTCCTCGGAAGAGAGGGCAACGGCGCTCCCCTGACCGGAATGGAGCGCTCCCGACCACCAGTGGAACCGGACCAGACCGAATCCGGGGTCCGCAACGATCTCGGGCGGCGAGTCCGACGGACCTTGGGGGATCTGGGCGTGTCTACCTCCACCGGACAGTTCTTCATTTGAAGGCTGGTCGAACCAACCGGCTACTTGTCCCACCATCGAAGGCGAAACGTTAACTTTAATGCTCAGAAAGGGCGGATCTTCGCTGTTCCAGCCCACGTCGGTGAGCTGCCGTAACAGCCCGGAACCTTGTGGGCCGCTTATTTCCTCTACTCGCGCCGCTCCCTGGCCCTGGATCAATCGGGAAGCCTCGCTGAGCTTCCGCCGCACCGCCCTCACGCGCCCCGAGAAAAATGCCAGCATGACCGCTTCTTGGGAAGCTTCGCCGGTGGCCAAATCGGACCCTAGCTCACCCCCTGCCATGGAAAGAGAAAGACGCTGGGACATGGACGAGTTGACGACTTGCAACCCGTGGGGCGCGTAGACCTGCCGCAACAACTGGGACCCGGCATCGATGGCAGACTCCATGGATGGGAAAACAGCCACCAGAGCATTGGAATCCACAGGCAGCGGTATCAACTTGAAAGTAGCTTCCAATATGATTCCCAGCGTGCCCATGGAGCCGGTGTACAGTTTGCCTAGGTCGTAGCCGGTGACGTTCTTCACCACCTTGCCGCCCGCCTTTGTTTCCACACCTCGGGCGTTGACTACTCCGATGCCTATGAGCCAGTCCCGGGGTAACCCGTAGCCGAACCGCAGGGGGCCGCTGGCGTTGGAAGCCAATATGCCGCCGACAGTGGCCTTGGCCGGCATCGGCGCTTCGATGGCCAGGAACTTGCCTCCTTTAGCCAACTCCCGTTGCAGGGAATCCAGACTGATTCCAGCCTCCACGGTGGCAGTAAGGTCGGCGGGCTGATAGTCGATCACCCGATCGTACCGGCTCAGGTCTAGGATCAGGTCCACCCGTTCGGGCAACCCTCCCAGACAGACCTGGGTGCCACCGCCCCAGGGGAAAACAGCTACGCCTTCCGATGCGGCCCACCGGATGACCTCAACGATCTCCTGCCGCTGTTGTGGCCGAACAACAGCTCTGGGCGTCACTCCGTCGATGGAGTAGCCTGCCAAGCTCTCCTCCGGCAGCACAGAGCTGCTATCCACGAGATCAGTGAGTTGTTGGTTAATAGTGGGCACCGGCACGATCACCCAGCCTTAAGATACTCGTCCAGCTTATCAGGAAAGTTCACGGTCATGCCGTCGGCTCCAGCGTCCACGACCTGCCGCATCAAGTCAGTCGTGGTGACTCGCCACGCCCGAACTACGAACCCCTTCTGGTGCAGATCGTTTACCAGCTCGGCCGTTACTTCGGAGGCCGGCGGACACAGTTGCACCAGCTTCAAATCTTGGGCCTGGGTTATCACCGATTCGTTGATCTCCGGCACCAGCCAGCCCGAGTACAGTTCCGGAGCGTAGGTCCGTACTTCCTCCAGGGGAGTCAAGTCGAAGGAAGTGATGGTGGTGACACGGCCAAGACTGAAGCCCCTGACCAGATCGGCGGTCCGGTGGGCCAGACCCGGAGACCGGCCTTTGATCTCAATATGGAAGTGAAGCCAACCCTTGTACCGCTCTAACAGATGAGCCAGGGTGGGAATAGGCTCGCCTTTGAACTCCTCCGAGAACCATCCACCGGCATCCAAGGGCCGCAGCTGGTCCAGAGTCTGATTCACCACGGGACCCGAGCCGCTGGTGGTGCGGTCCAGGGTGTCGTCATGGATAACGACGACGTGGCCGTCTGCGGAGAAATGCACGTCGAACTCTACGTTGTCCACACCCAGCGCCAATGCCTTGTCGAAGGCGGCAAAGGTGTTTTCCGGAGTGTAGGCCGACGCTCCCCGATGAGCAATATTGATAAAATCGCGAGGCGGCACTATCGGCTCTACTAGATGGACAAGCCCGGCTCCGGGCGTCGGGCCGGCGGTAGGTAGTGGATGCCATCGGGGAAAATCTTACCAGGATTAAGGCGGTTCTCCGGGGCGAACGCCTCCCGCACCAGGCGCATCGCCGCCATGTCGTCCTCAGTGAACACCAGGTGCATCAATTCCTTCTTCTCCAAGCCCACTCCATGCTCACCAGTAAGGGTACCGCCGGCATCGACGCAGACTTTCATCACCTCGGCACCGGCAGCGACGATCGCGGCCATGGCGCCTGGCTTGCGCTCGTCAAAGAGCAGACATGGATGCAGATTGCCGTCCCCGGCGTGGAAAACGTTGGCGATGGGTATGCCGTGTTCTTGACTGATCTCGGCCACCCGGCGCAATACCTGGGTCAACTGGGTGCGTGGCACCACGCCATCCACCAAATAGTAGTTGGGCGCCAAACTGCCCAAAGCGCCCAAGGCGCCCTTGCGGCCCACCCATAGAATGTCCCGGTCTTCGGCTTTCTCAGCGGTTCGCACCTGGGTGGGGCCCGACTCCCAGAGAGCGGCCTCCACCTCTTCCCCTATCTCGTCCACTTCCTCTTGTAGGCCTTCCAATTCAATCAGGAGCACCGCTCCGGCGTCGTCAGGGTAACCGGCATCCATAACGTTTTGCACCGCGCGGATGCTGAGAGCGTCGATCATCTCCAAGGCCGCCGGAACAATGCCATGGCCGATGACGGCGGAGACTGCGGTGCAAGCCGAATCTACATCAGGGAAGATTCCCAGGAAAGTCTTGACCGCCTCAGGTTGGGGCAAAAGCCGCACAGTGATCTTGGTAGCCACGCCGAATGTTCCCTCGGAACCGGTGAACACGCCTCGAAGGTCGTAGCCCGGCGTTTCCCGGGCCATGCTGCCCAGATACACTATCTCGCCGTCCTCCAGAACCACCTCCATTCCCAGAACGTGATTAGTGGTGGTGCCGTAGGCCAGGCAGTGGGGCCCTCCGGCGTTCTCGGCGATATTGCCGCCCAGGCTGCAAGCTTTCTGGCTAGATGGGTCCGGAGCGTAGCGTAGACCGAATCGGTGCGCGTAGACATCCAGGTCCAGGTTGATCACTCCCGGTTCCACCGTAGCCGTCCGGTTTTCGGTGTCCACGTCTAGGATATGGTGCATCCTGGTGAAGGCGATCTGGACGCCTCCGGGGGAAGAGATGGCGCCTCCGCTTAGTCCGGTACCCGCACCTCGGCCTACGACGCTCAGCGATTCTCCGTAGGCCAACGCCATGACCTGGCTGACCTCTTCAACAGATATGGGAAACACCACCGCGCCCGGCATACCCCGGTCCACCGACCCGTCGTACTCGAAGACAAGCAAATCTTCCGGGTAATGGATGACGTTTTCCGCCCCAACAACGGCTTTGGCCTGGTCTAAAAAGCGGCTCATCGGACCGGGAGGAAGCACCTTTATCTCCTCAGATCAGCTCGTTCGGCAGCCCCGTTGGCGACTCGATTCGATGATAGACCAGCGAGAGGCACCTTGGCAAGAAATGCGACTCTTAAGCCAAGCACGCCTTGGGTCTTAGGTCGTCTCGGGATGTCGACCCAGACTTCACAGATCCCGACGAATGGGACGAAGTGCGGCCAACTGACCGAGGGTGTAAAATCGGAGTGGCAGATTTACTTGGGCTCGACCGGGCCGCTCTTAGAACCCCTTCGAATCATAGGGCAGGGAATATTATGCAACGGAAATTTTCTATCAGTCAGAAAGTGCGCATCAAGACCAGCGAGGGTACTTATAGGGAGCCGCCTAACGACGCGAAGGGCGTCGAAGGAACCATCGCGGAGCAACACATCGCCGATTGGCTGGAAGCTAGCGAAATCGTGCCGATGGAGCCTTTTAGGTCATACTACGTAGAGATCTCCGAAACCCACACCGTTCTCGTGGGTGAGGATTGGCTCGAGCCCGCATAAGCAAGCCAGCGGTTCGCCCCGATCCCATCGGGGTAACCACGAACGCGATTAAAACGCCGGGTTACGCCAGCCAATCTTCTACCTGAAATGCTAGGAGGATCCCTTTGGACTTTCAAATCGCTGTACTGGCCGGTGATGGTATCGGACCGGAGGTCACCGCTCAAGGAGCCAATGTCCTCGAGACCGTAGGCCGGGTATTCGGCCATAATTTCCGTTTGGAGTATGGCGACGTTGGCGGGATTTCCATCGACAACCACGGCACGCCCCTGCTGCCGGAAGTCAGTGACCTGGCGGCGTCGGCCGACGCCGTATTGTTCGGCGCGGTGGGCGGTCCCAAATGGGACGACCCCAGCGCCTCGGTACGCCCGGAAGACGGCCTTCTGGAGCTCCGCACCCGCCTCGGTGTGTTCGCTAACATCCGTCCGGTTAAAGTCTACCCATGGCTGCTGGACGCCAGCTCACTGAAACCTTCGGTTATCGAAGGTGTGGACCTCGTGGTAGTGCGGGAATTGACCGGCGGCCTCTATTATGCCCAGCCCAAAGGCCGCCACGAGACAGACCAGGGTTGGACGGCCGTAGACACCATGCGTTACAGCGAAGGGGAGCTGGAACGTATCCTGAGGGTAGGGTTTGAGCTGGCCCAAGGCCGCCGGCACAAACTGACCTCCGTGGATAAGGCCAACGTATTGGAATGCTCCCGGCTGTGGCGCCAGACGGCGAACCGGCTGGCCCCGGAATACCCCGACGTTGAACTGGAACATGCCCTGGTGGACTCCTGCACCATGCACTTGATCCAACGCCCGGTGGAGTTCGATGTTATCGTGGCCGAGAATACCTTCGGCGACATATTGAGCGACGAGACATCGGTGCTGGCCGGCTCCATGGGCCTGCTACCCTCGGCCAGCCTGTCGGGAGTGCCTATGCCAGGCCGGCGTACCAGCGGGTTTTACGAGCCGATCCACGGTACGGCTCCGGACATTGCCGGCCGGGACATCGCCAACCCCATCGGCTCCATTCTCAGCGTTGCCCTGTTGCTACGTTACTCCCTGGGACTCACCGAAGAGGCCGTGGGAGTAGAAAAAGCGGTGGACGATGTACTGTCGGCCGGTCACCGCACGGTAGATATTTCCAACGCCGGGGCTTCTTCCGTGGGAACGCAAGAGTTGGGGAAGCGCATCACAGACGCCCTGGAATCCTCCAGGTGACCGGGGTCATCTTTCTCACGGCAGCCACGATCCGGATGGGACGTACATAAATGGCGGGAGACCTGGCGATTCCGGTGATCGTGTTTCTGGTTAGCGCCGTATCGGTGATCTTTTTCGGGATACGCCTGGCCGTCTACGGGGACGCTCTTGCCAGCCTTACCGGTTGGGGGCGATTATTCGTAGGAAGCGTCTTGGTTGCCCTGGCCACATCTTTGCCCGAGCTGTCCACCAACATCTCCGCCGTCCGGCTGGACCCTCCCAACCCATCCCTGGCAGTGGGCAACGTCATGGGCGCCAACATGCTCAACATGTTCAACATGTCGTTGGTCGCTCTTATCTTCGGGGGCAAACGGTTCCTCCAGCAAATCGCGCCTCAGCAGGGCTATCTGGTCGCTTTGGCGGTGCTTTTGACGGGGCTGGCGGTGCTCTTCGGCGCGATAAAATTGGACATATCCCTGTGGCAGATCGGTCTGTCGTCCCTGATTCTCATAGTTGTATTTGTGGTGGGCATGCGGGTGGTCTACGTGACCAAACCCCCGGAGAAAGATTCCGCCGACGAAGCAGACACGGGAAGCATGACTCTCAAACGCGCCTGGGCGTTGTTCCTCTGCGTCTGTGTGGGGGTGGTGATTGCCGGGTTTTTCCTGGCCTGGAGCACCGACCGCATAGCCGATATCACTGGCGTAGCCTCTAGCACCCTTGGTATCTTAGCCGTTTCCTTTGTAACCACGATGCCGGAGATGTCGTCGGCCATCGCCGCCGCGCGAATCGGAGCGGCCGACCTAGGGGTGGCCGGTCTCTTCGGTAGCAACGCGTTCAACGTAACGATCCTATTTTTCGCCGACCCATTCTACCGGGACGGCGTTCTGAGCAGTCAAACCGAGCCGGCCCACTTCATCGCCGGGGGCATGGCCGTCGGGCTGATGCTGGTGGCACTGGCGCTGATCTTGGCTCGCAACCGGCTCAAAGCCCCTTTGGTATCGGCCGTATTGGTCTTGGTGATGCTGGCTTACGTCGCCGGTGCGATAGCCGTGGCCACGGTGGGTGGCGCGGGTGGAGACACCATCCAGCGCACGGCTATCGCCCTGATTCAATTCCCGTGGTAGCTTTCTCAATAACCGCCTCTAGTTCCGCCCTAACCGATGCGTCTCCCAGGGTGGCAACAGCCGCGTTCAGCGTAGACCGGTACCGGGCCTGAAAATCCGCCGGCCCATCATCACCGTGCAGTAAGAAGGCCTCCATCAGCCGCCGCGTCAGCCAATCCGGCCCCTGCTTACTGAGCAGACCCTGCAAAAGATCCCCATCTCCCTCCAATGCATTGATCAAACCGGGCACCACCTTGGACCTATCCTCGTCGTAAGCGAAATAGGCCAACGACTCCGCCACCAAACCGGTCTCTCCCCGTTCGTCAAAGGCCACGATCAAGTCTGATGCCAGGGCAGCGTCGGCGTGCATCAACCGGTAAATGATTCTGGCCGGCGACGATACCACGGCATCGCTTTGCCGTGGTATCGTCAAAGCGGTTTCCAGGCCGCTTCGAAGCACGGCCGTGGCGGCGGCGGGATGATTCTGTATGAAGCCTTCCAAAGGGAAAGACGGTTGCCCAAGGATCCCGGCCATCTCGCTTGGGTCACGGAACGTCCGGACGGCTACTACCCGATACATGGCGAACAGGAAAGGCTCATCAACGATAAAATTCCCCGACGGCTCCTCCACCAAAATCGCGATGCCCACCGCCAATTCTTCCAGACTGGCTTGAGCGTCGATATCTAATTTGGCGAGCAGTTCATCGGGGGTTAGCAAAGACCGCAGGTGGAAGGGAGCAACCTCAATCGACCGGCGGAAGGAGTCTTTGTCCAGCGCCCGAACGATGCCTATGGCTGTTCCCCGGTGGGAATCGCCGAACAATTCAAAAAACAGCTTGATATCTTCTTCGGGAGCGTATTCCACACCTTCCAGGAATGCCACAAGCTCCGCCGCGCCCCGTTGGTGATTCCGCCGTCCAGCTGCTATCACACGGTCGACGACGAGGCTGAAGCGGTTTAGCCGGTCAACAAAGCTGGCGGTCGCTTGCAGGATCGCGCCTTCGGGTAAGGGGGCCGTATCGGCGAACAGCAACAACAAAGTTTCGTTCGCCATGGCGGGTAAGAAATTTACCAAGATCGGCCGTTTGGGAAGCTCCCCGCGCAACCGGTCCACCTGGTCTTCAGGTGATCGGCTGATCAGATCAACGGTGAACTCCAGGGCCCCGGCCAGGCTAGGCGCTCGCTCCAGCGGCAGAGATGCCATGTATTCGGGGTGCCGGCGGTGCAGGTCCACCTTGTCCCGAAGGTAGCCTCGCCAGAAGCCAAAATTCTCCTCTTTTTGAGCGTCTCCCACCAGCAGATCGAACTGATCGGCCAGATCGAAAAGTCTCTGCCGCTCTTCCCGAACCAACAATTCCCGGTGACTTGCCAGATTCACGCCAACCAAGTCCTGCTTGCCGGTAAAGTTGTATGGGCGAAGATCCAAGTGCTCAAAACCCAGGAATTTTCCGGCAAGTATCCGGTCATCACGGGAAAGGCTCCGGTACCAAATCACGGCGTTCTGCCAGGAACCGTAAGGCCCTTGGTTGAGAAACCGGCTCCAGTACTTACGCAAGACCGGCGGGACCAAGGCCAGGTCGCCGCCGGTGTTGTAAACCATGTCGGCTTCCAAGTTGTGGATGAGGGGCTCCGGATTGGCGCTGGAAAGCTTGGGTAGGTTGCGCAGGCGTTGCCGCAAGACTTCAAAGCCGTCCGGCGGTTGGGCCATGAATGCTAGAACGTCAGAGTGGTAACTTTGAATCGCCGGGGAAAGCTTCTGTCCGCTGGGAACATCCCAGCTCAGACCGGGTGAGCCTTCCACCGGGAAGCCACCCCAATAAGAGTGGCCCAACTCGTGCATCACTCCGATGGGCTTGGCCTCCCCAACGCCGGCCCAAAACTTGAAGCCGTAACTGCCGAAGAATCCGGGGTCGCCTCTGGTCTGGCGCAGGTCCAAGCTGTTCACCAGGGCGGCACCTTCACCCGACAAGCCGTACAACCGAACCACCGCGTCCAAACGCTCTTTAACCCATGGAGTGTTGCTTGGATTGGGAGTGGGCAGCGGGAGGAGAGTTGGAGCGGTGGCGGTGGTGACTCCCTCTAACATCTCCCTCGGAGTCTCCGAGTTGGCGGGTTTTTCGGTAGCCGTGTTTACCAACGGCGTTGTCGAGGACGTTGGGCTGGCCGTGGCATCGGTTGTGGGGCCCGGTTGGATCGCGGATCCTTGGGCCTGGGGCGTCCCGCGGTCATCCCCGGTCGGTTCAGGAATCTCACCCCGGCAAGCCAACGAAGACAAGCCAATGAGGAGGACGCAGGAGAAGAATATCCGAAGCATCTTCAAAGCGGTTAGCCCAAATCTCAACCAGACGGCCCGAGACGGTATTCCGCACCCGTGCGACGGCAATAAGTCCGGTCACTTTGCGTGGAGTCTAGCCCGGCTCCTTCAGACATCGGCTCCATCGAACTTGGCGATCTGGACGAATCCGCCCTCGTCATCGGACCAGGCAAATAGAGCCGCCTCGACCACTCGGCGATCGTCGATCCCCACCACAAGCTGTTGGACCGGATACGCCGGACCGTCTCCCCAAGGACTGGTGGCCACCTCCCTATCGGTGGGGGAAAAATAAGCCTGGCCGTTGGGATGGGAGTGAAAAATTATCCTGGCCGGCATTTCGGATTCCAGGGTTTCATTTAAAGACAGCACGTCGCCGCCGGTAAACACATAGGCATTCTCGACGCCGCGTTGGGCTTCGGTGGGATGGGTTCCGGACGCTTGGGCATTCTCGCAGGCCCGCACCACCGTAACTTCATCGCCATCCTTAGGACCCGAGAGCCAGCCACAGCACTCGGCGGGAAAAGCGCTCCGGGCCTCCCGGTAAATGTCCGATAGGATGCCCGGTGAGATTTTCAACGGAATCAGTTCATCGGCCATTTCGAGACTCCTTGTAGCGATGGGGCAGCATATTTTGAATATAGCAGATGCACCTGCACGAGAGAAGTGGCATCAAAGAGTTTAGTAAGGAACACACCGCCGGCATTACAGGCGAATCAGTGTAACCAAGGGTAACCAGAATGATTTATTTTAAGGGATGCGCCAAATGCCAGGGCGATATGATTCTTGAAGAAGACTTTTACGGAAGCTTCTACAAATGTCTCCAATGCGGGCGTCAAGTGGATGTGGAGGTTCAGGAACTTGGCTTCAGCAAGGAAACAGTCCGCGAAGCCGCCGAACTGGCTGCCTAGCCCTCGCCGGCACGCCTCGGTGTGCCGGCGCTAAATGTCCCCAAGCGCATCTATGGCCTTCCTCCTACGTTCCCGTTCCTCGGCTTTGAGATGCTCCGAAAACTTGGTGATCACGTCTTCTTGGTCACCAGTCTGGATGGAGCCGGGGCGCTGTTCTCGGACCAATTTCACGGCGTTCTCCGGCGCGTACCCCACATATACCAGATAGCAAGCCAGGATCGTCCCAGTCCGTCCCAAACCCGCCTGGCAAGTAACCACTATCGGGTGCTCCCACGTCTCGATCTGCTCGTCGATGAACCTAACCATGCGCTCGATCTGGTCCAATCGGGGCGCGGTAAAATCGGGCACCGGTTCGTACAGGTCCGCCATCTCCACCGCTTCTCCGGAGATAGTCTGCTCTTCCATCCGTATGATTGCGGTGATTTCATTCAGCTTGAGAAACATCAGATCGCGGCGGCTCTTTGGTCCTTCCGCCCCGGCCAATGCGCCTTCCAGCAACCAGCTAAAATTTAAATATTCCAAAGTGCCAACTCCGGCATACGATTATTGTTCGGCATCCCGCCACGCCCAGACGGCAGGGTCAACATCATGCGCGGTTAACGCAGCCGTACATTGCGCCTATTATACTTGCAGGCCGATTCTCAAGCCAGACCCACCTGTAGTTACACGACCGGAAAAGAATCGAATTAGAGTGATCCTAGGCTCAGCCGAAGCTGGCCTCGAGTATCCCACGGACCTCCTCGGGGGATAGGGATTCCACCGTCACCACCTTGTTCCGGGAAGTCTGTCCACGAACGATACGCACCCTGGATTTAGCCACGCCCAATGCTTGGGCCAGCATGGATAAGACCGCCGCGTTGGCCCGGCCCTTATCCGGGGGAGCGGTCACCCTCAACTGCAGCACGCCCTCCCGATATCCAACCACTTGGTCCTTAGATGATTTGGGCTGGACTCTTATTGGAAAATTGGCCGTGGGCCCTGGTACTTTATCCATGTTCTTAACTCCCCGGCAGACCCAGCGATCCGGCTCTGCTGAACCCCACGGGCGGCGGTCTGGTATATTTAAGTTAGCCAGACACAAACCCCTGGAGGACCCCAGTGGAGTATACCAACATCAAGCTGGAGATCGAAAACGGCGTGGCCACCATCCGGCTGAACCGGCCCAACGCCCTAAACGCCCTGAGTTGGGACCTAATGGAGGAGCTTTCGGACGCCATCTCCACCGTGGAGATCGACGAAAGCGTAAAAGCTTTGGTGGTGCGGGGCGAGGGACGGGCTTTCTGCTCGGGCGCTGACCTGACATTTTTCGAGACGGCCTTTGACGATCCCAGCCAACTGACATCCTATTTAAAGAAGTTCAGCGACTGCCTTTTCGCCTTAGAGGAACTCCCGATCCCCGTAATCTCCGTGGTCCACGGCTTTGCTCTGGCGGGAGGATTGGAGCTGATGCTGGCTTGCGACATGACCCTAGCAGCGGAAGACGCCCGTATCGGCGACCAGCACACCAATTTCGGCCTGATACCAGGCGGAGGCTCCACCCAACGTTTGCCCCGGCGTATCGGGATGCAGAGAGCGATGGAGCTTCTGACCACGGGAAAATGGCTGTCCGGCGCTGAAGCCGCCGATTGGGGGCTGGTTCTTCGAGCCGTGCCCGCCGATTCACTGGACCAGGAATTGGAAGAATTGTTAGCGCCTTTACGGACCAAGAGCCGGCCGGGGTTGGGTTGGGTCAAGTCGGTAACCCGCCGGGGCAGCGACCTGCCCTTAGAAGACGGCGTCGCCCTGGAAAGGATGGCTTTTGTTCAGTACAGCACCACCCACAGCCATCCCAAAGAGGGCATTAAAGCGTTTAAAGAGAAGCGTCAGCCCGAGTTCTAGCCGCGCCTGTTCGACAGTGCATCGGGCCGATGCTATCATCCCCATACTCCATGTCGGCTGACGCTAGAAAGCATGGACCAGGCCGTCCGATACTATAAAAACCGAATCTCCATCCCAAAGATCAAGATTGGTAACCGTCTGTGAAGATTAAAGATATTCTAAATAACAACCGGACTATTTCATGCGAGTTCTTTCCTCCCAGGGCTGAGGAGGGGATACCGGATGTATTTAGCGCCGTTGAACGATTGAAGACCTACCGGCCCGACTTTGTGTCGGTCACCTACGGCGCCGGAGGTTCTACCCGCGCTTTCACCGAGCGGATCACCTCGGAGATGAAGCAACAATCGGACTTAGAGGTTATGGCCCACCTGACTTGCGTCGGCCAGACCAAAGAGGAGATTCACTCCGTTCTGGAGCGCCTTGACCAGACGGGAGTCGAAAATATCATCGCTCTGCGAGGCGACCCGCCAAGGGGAGAATCCGATTTCGTTCCCGTGGAAGGCGGGTTCCAGCACGCCACCGAATTGATCGAGCACATACGCAATAACTTTAAGATGGGAGTTGCCGCCGCGTGCTATCCCGAAGGCCACACCGAGTCGCCCAACCTGAGCTCCGACCTAGATTACGTTAAGCAAAAGGTGGACAACGGCGCCGATTTTCTGATCACCCAACTGTTTTTCGATAACAGCGATTTTTTCGGATTTATGGACCGGGCAAAAAAGGCCGGCATCGACGTCCCAATCATACCCGGACTGCTGCCTATCCTTAGCACCCCCCAGATACGCCGGTTCGCGTCCATGTGCGGCGCGAGCATACCGCCGGACTTGGACCGCGAACTCGAAAAGTGCGCCGATGATGACCGATCAGCAAGGGCGATCGGCATAGAACACGCTACCAAACAGGTTGAGGAGCTCTGGGACAACGGTGTTCCGGGCATTCATTTCTACGTCCTGAACCGCAGCTACTCGGTTTCTAAAATCTTGGACAATCTGAATCTGCCGGGACACAACGGCCGGGATTAAAACCGGTATTCCGGGCCGGCAAACATAGGACCAAGCCCGCGAAAACCTCATTTTCCCATTGAACCTACCCCCTTACGCATATCACGAGTCGATGTGATGGAGTTAAGCCAAGCTGATGCTTACCACCGGCGTTGACATCATCGAGATCGACCGCGTGCGGCAGGTACTGGAGCGATACGGCCAACGTTTCCTGGACCGCGTCTTCACACCGGGCGAGATCGCTTATTGCCGGGGCCGCGCCCCAAATCTGGCGGCTCGGTTCGCCGCCAAAGAAGCAACTATGAAAGCCCTCGGCACCGGAATTCGGGGTGTGGGCTGGAAGGACATTGAAGTCGTCCGCCACGAAAGTGGAGCTCCCGCCATCAAGCTGCACCAGCGCGGTGAGAACCGAGCCCAAAGACGAGGTGTCCAAGAGATCTCCATCAGCCTATCCCATTCCCGTGATTACGCCGTAGCCTTCGTGGTGATCCGCAGCGAGAGTCCCGGATGAAAGTTGTCACCGTGGACCAGATGGTGGGTTTGGAACAGGCCGCGGTACGCCACGGAGTCAGTCTGGACACTCTGATGGAAAACGCCGGACTGGCGGTGGCCGAAGCCGCTCGAAACGAATTGGGCGGCGCGGCAGGCAAGCGGGTGCTGGTGCTGGTGGGACCGGGAAACAATGGCGCCGACGGCCTGGTGGCGGCGCGCCATCTGAGCCGTTGGGGCGCGAACGCGACCGCCTACCTGGTATTGAACCGTCCCAACTCCGACCCCAAGATGAAACCGGCCCTCGAATACGGCGTCACCGTCACCGGAGTTGACCAGGACCCCGAGCTTGCCGCCCTGGACCAACTGATGGGACGGTGCCACCTGGTCATAGACGCAATCTTGGGCACCGGGAAGTCCCGTCCTTTGTCAGGCCCGGTAAAAGCCGTGATGTCCCGGTTGGAAGCCTGCCGTCACACTAACCACCATCCGATATTTATGGCGCTGGACCTACCCACCGGCCTGAATCCCGACACCGGTGAGGTGGATCCGGCGTGTCCCAAGATGGATATCACGGTGGCGCTGGGATATCCCAAAGCCGGTCTCCTGGGCTTCCCAGGTGCCGAACACGCCGGACGCTTGGAGGTTGCCGGCATCGGCATACCATCGGGCTTGGCGGAAGAATCGGAAATAAACCTGGACCTGATTACACCGGAATGGACCGGGGAACACCTGCCGGTCCGTCCGCCCAACTCGCACAAAGGGACTTTTGGACACACTCTGGTGGTGGCGGGCTCTCGTAATTACGTGGGCGCGGCCTACCTGGCAGCCCAAGCGTCGGTGCGAACGGGCGCCGGGTTAACGACTCTGGCGTCACCAATCAGCGTTTATCCGATCGCCGCCGGTAAGCTGACTGAAGTCATCCATCTGCCTCTGCCCGAGGATAGCAAAGGCCGGATTCATCCCGAGGGTTCGCAAGTGGTCCGGAGTATCCTGGAACGCTATGACGTGTTGCTGGCTGGGTGCGGGATGGGTTGGTCCCAAGGTACCAAAGATTTCCTGGAGAAGCTTTTGCTGGGCGAATCTCCCCCTGAATTGCCCATGGTGATCGACGCCGACGGTCTCAACAACCTTTCCCAGATAAGCGATTGGTGGCGCCGTCTGGGAGGACCGGTGGTCTTAACTCCCCACCCCGGAGAAATGGCCACGTTGACCGGGACTTCTACTCCGGAAGTTCAACGCGACCGGATAAACTCGGCACGGCAATGGTCCCGTCATTGGAACGTCACGGTAGTTCTGAAGGGGGCCCATACCCTGATTGCCGAACCCGAAGGACTGATAAGAATCTCTCCTTTCGCCAATCCGGGGTTGGCCTCGGGAGGCACCGGAGACGTGCTGACCGGAATCATCGCCGGCTTGATGGCCCAAGGGTTATCTCCCGGCGTGGCCGCCAGTTGCGGTGTATACATACACGGACAGGCGGGAGAGGCGGTGCGGACGCGGATCGGCGACACCGGCTCCATCGCCTCAGACCTGATCGAGCGGTTGCCCGAAACCATTCGTGACTTAAAACGCTCGTGATTAAAAGACGAGCCCTTCGGCTGCCGATTTCTTGGGTAGCCAGGATTGCGGAAAAACTTGCATTTTCGTGCAATGTTGGGCGTTGACGTTATGATATACTTTATTTTCCCGTAGTAACCCGATGGTAATTGTATAATATACGCAATGCGCCGACGCCAAACGACCTCTAGCAGCAAAGCTTACATGACAACCACCGAAACCCATACGTCAAACTCATCGCTGACCCAGAACCGGGGGTAGGCCATGGCTCTGGAGAGTTTCCTCGAGGCCCTTGCTGAAGACGCGAACGAAGTGGATCTGGGTGATTTCTTTGAGGCTTCCGGCCTGTTGCCCGAAGAGTTAATCATCTTCGCCCGGGCTTGGTTCGGTTTCACCGTTGAGAATCAGCGTTGGATCATCGCCACCATGGCGGAATTGGCCGAGGACAGCTCCGAATTAGACTTTTCCGCAGTCTTCCGGATGTGCTTGAGGGACAAAGATGAAGAGGTCCTGGAAAAGGCTATCGAAGGGTTATGGGAGGATGAAGACCGCGCTATCATTCCCGGTCTGATCCAAGTTCTGCATTCAGATAAGAGTCCCCAGGTGAGAGCCGCGGCGGCCGTGGCTCTGGGCAAGTTCCCGGCGCTCGTCCAGGAAGGTAAGTTGCTGGCTAAGGACGGAGACTCGATCCTGGAAAGCCTTATGGACATCCTGAAAGACTCCGGCCAGCCCTTGGAAGTTGTCAGGCGAAGCATGGAAGCCGTCGCTCCATTCAACACGCCGGATATAAGGAAATTCGTCACCCGCGCCTACAAGGGCGATGACCTGTCGCTGAAAAGTAGCTCGATCTATGCCATGGGGCGCACTGGTGAAGTCAGCTTGCTGCCTGTAATAATCAAGGAATTGCAGAACCCGGAACCTTCCATCCGCTACGAATCGGCCCACGCCTGCGCCGAACTAGGCGAGGAAGACGCCGTGCCCCACTTGGTCGCGTTACTCGACGATGACGACAATCAGGTGCAACTGGCCGGAATCAGCGCCTTGGGAAAGATCGGCGGACCGCTGGCCAAGAAGATCCTCGTCAACTGCGTCAAAGACGGCGACGCCGTCCTGGAAGACGCTGCCCGGTCCGAGTTAGAGAATATCGAGTTTCTCGAAGACCCCATGGCCTTCAACTCCGAGATATAGCCTTCCCGGCGAACCCTCCCGGCGATCGACGGTGATTTCCCGCCTATGGTTGAATCCTCCAAGCCGTCGATCCATCAAAGTCATGTATTACCGGGTTCGCCGGTGGAGTTGCCTCCCCCGTTTTGTTCCGGCAGCCCCGATCCAGAAGCCTTTTCGTCATCCTCATTCGCCCGGCCTTCGGGCTGTTCAGTTCCGCTTTGGCGCTGGCGGAGATTTTCAAGAGCTCGCTCCAGAATATCCACGGTCCAACTGTTCAGCGACACTCCGGCCCGCTGTGCCGACTCGGTGGCGCGCTCTTTGACGCTGGAGGGCATCCTAAGAAGAACCTTAGAGATAGTGTCGCTATCAAGATGAAGCGTCCATCCCGGTCTCCTTTCTTCACCTAAAGTGACCACCTCTGCTGCCAGCCGAGTACCCTCTTGGATCAGGCGGATCCGGGCGTGGGGCGCAAGCTGTTCGTTTATCTCATCTAACAGCCTATGGAATGCGTCTCGAGCCGCCGCTTCCACCAAGGGCCCGGTACTTTCGACAAACTCCTCCAGCATACGGCGGCGTTCCGTGTCGTCCACCAGGTTTAATGCCTTTTTTGAAGCGTTGGCTATATCATGAAAGTCTATGGCCATGGCGTTCTTTAACTCTCCAAGTCAGATATTCTCATGTGCTATCATAAAGCTTACTTAATGATATCATATTGATATCATACTGTCAAACGCCTGCTTCATGAGACACGGTAACCGCTATGGGTAAGGGCGGCGTATAATCCGGCGAAGGCATCAGCAAGGGGATAACCATTGGCCCAGTTCTCCACCCGTCAGTTAGAGATGTTGGCGTCGGCACGCGTCGGGCGCCTGGCCACCGCCGGAGAAGATGCCCGCCCCCACGTGATTCCGGTGTGCTTCACTACCGATGGCCGGTCCATTTACTCGGTACTGGACCAGAAGCCCAAACGAACCGGCTTGACCAGGTTGCGGCGAGTCAAGAACATTCTGGCCAATCCCCAGGCGACTCTATTGGTGGACCACTACGAGGAGGACTGGGGCAACCTCTGGTACCTCATGGTTTCCGGCCGGGCGGAATTGCTGATGGATGGCCAAGAGCAAACAAACGCCGTCTCCCTGCTGCGCGAAAAGTACGATCAATACCGGGCGATGGACATCGGCCTAAACCCGGTGATCAAGATCACCCCGGAGAACATCGTTTCCTGGGACGGCGCAACCGGCAGGTAGCCGCGCTCCACCGGCCCCCACGGCAACGAGGACCCTATCTTGACACCGCACGAGCAGCCCACCTAAACTGGCCCGGTGCCCATGACCCATTCGAGCCTAGCGTAACAAAGTGGAGGCTGCCCTGGACAGGTTGTACCGGTGGGAAGACGCCCAGGTGGGAGACACAGCGCCAGCCTACTATTATGAGATGACGGCGGAGAAGATCGTCGCCTATTGCCGGGCGGCCCGCTACGAAAACGTGGCCTACACCAGCCAGGCCGCTGCCAAAGAGGCCGGACTTCCGGGGATGATCGCGCCACCAGCCATGGTCTTCACCTATGCCCCTATCTGTCTGTCCGGCTTAGCATCCACCAGAGGCCGCAGGCTCCCTGAGGATCCGGCCCTGCTGGCTCAGACGGGGCATCCGGTGAAGACTTCTATCGGTTTCCAGGGCGCCATGGTCCTTCCGGGAGACTTTGTCCGTAGCGTCACCTCGATCCAGGACAAATACCAACAGCAAGAAAGGGCAATGATCGTTCTCCGAGTGGAGGCTCACAACCAAAGGAAAGAGCGCGTGGCCGAGTATACCTGTGCCTGCCTTTGGCCTTTAGGACCCGATGATCAAGGTTCCTAGCATCTCGGCCAGGCCCCTAGCCGCGGTAGACGATTCAAGAAACAGGAGAGTGTTATGGACGGCAACACGGCGATCGCCAACGTATTGAAGATGGAGGGAGTCGACTTCATCGCCTGCATCCCATCAAACCCCCTAATCGAGGCGGCGGCGGTGGCCGGTATCCGCCCGATCGTCTTTCGCCAGGAATGCACCGGGGTTCACATGGCCGACGGATTCGCCCGGGTAACCAACGGCAAGCGCACCGGCATATTCCTGATGCAGAGCGGACCCGGAGCGGAAAACGCTTTCGGCGGAGTTGCCCAGGCTTACGCCGACTCGGTGCCCATGCTACTGCTCCCCGCCGCCGCCGCCCGGGACCGCCTGGGCGTCGCTCCCACCTTCAACCCCGCCCGGAGCTACGAATCCATCACCAAGTGGTCGGCTCAGATCACCTCCGCCCGCACCGTTTCCGAGGTGATGCGCCGGGCTTTTCAAAAACTGCGAAGCGGCCGGCCCGGTCCAGTGCTTCTGGAGATCCCCCAAGACGTTGGGGCGGAAGAGTTGAGCGAGCTGGACTTCGACTACGAACCACCTCCAACCGTCCGTAGCGCTGGCGACCCCGAAGCGATCCGCCGGGCCGCCCAGGCATTGCTGGCCGCCAAGGACCCGATCATCGACGCCGGACAGGGTGTCATGTATGCCGAGGCTACCGGCGAGTTGATCAAGGTGGCCGAGTTCTTGCAGGCCCCGGTGATGACTACCCTGGGTGGCAAAAGCGCGTTCCCGGAGAACCATCCCCTGTTCGTGGGCTGCGGCGGTCCCAGCACCACCCTGGGTGTACACCGCCACCTGACCAGGGCCGACCTGGTATTCGGCATCGGGGTCAGTTTCGGCAAGACCAACTTCGGGGTTCAGATGCCACCCGGCAAAGTCATCATCCACGCCACCAACGATGAAAACGACATCAATAACGACATGAAGTCCCACTACCCGGTGGTGGGCGACGCCAAACTGGTCTTGACCCAGCTTTTGGAAGAGTTGAAACTCCAGTCCGGTTCCCAAGGCCGTCCCGCCAACCAGGCGTTGGTGGATGAGATCAAGGCCGGTAAACAGGAGTGGCTTGACCAATGGATGCCCAAGCTAACTTCCAACGAAGTCCCCATCAACCCCTACCGGGTGGTTTGGGACATGATGCACACCGTGGACCTGGACAACGTCATCGTTACCCATGAATCGGGCAGCGCCCGGGAGTACATGGTGCCATTCTGGGAGGCCCGGCAACCCCGATCGTTCATCGGTTGGGGCAAATCCACCCAGTTGGGTTACAGCCTGGGCCTGGCCATGGGGGCCAAGATGGCGGAGCCGGATAAGCAGGTCATCAACGTCATGGGCGACTTTGCCTTCGGGTCGGTCGGCATGGACATCGAAACCGCCGTCCGGGCCGAGTTGCCCATCATCACCATCGTGCTTAACAACTCCACGATGGCCATCTATAACGACAGCCGCTTCCCGGTGGCCGTAGGGAAGTACAACCTAAAGTCAGTGGGCGGGCAGTTTTCCGAGGTAGCCCAGGCCCTGGGCGCCTACAGCGAAAAAATCACCGAACCCCAAGAAATCATCCCGGCTATCAAACGTGCCCTGGAGGTCAACCGAGGCGGCAAGACCGTGCTGCTGGAGTTCATCACCAAAGAAGAAGGGGAGTACTCCAAGTTCAACTTCAGGTAGGGGGGATTGGGGCTTTGCACGGGCTACTAGGCTGCGGGCGACGGAGACAATCATGAGTCAGATCGCCATACCTTCTCCATGGCTGGGTTGGCATGTGGCGTTGCGATTGGGACGGGTATCCAATCTTCCAACGGTATGGACCAACGTCGTGGCCGGAGTGGTTCTTTCGGGCGGAACGATGGATGCCTTTCCGCTGGTGTTGCTTATCGTCGCCCTCTCCTTGTTTTACGTCGCGGGGATGTATCTTAACGATGCGTTCGACCGTAAGACCGATGCTCGGGAACGGCCAGAACGCCCCATCCCCTCTGGACAGGTGAGAACGTCAACCGTTTTCGCCATTGGCTTCTCGCTGCTGCTGGCCGGCGAAGGGGTCCTGGCCATAATAAGCTACGGGCTGGAAGGAGGTCAGGGTTGGCCTCCCCTGGTTGCAGGCGTGGCATTGGCCGCCGCCATCGTCTATTACGACATGCACCACAAGACGAACCCGTTGAGTCCGGTGGTTATGGGATCGTGCCGGGCGTTGGTCTACGTAACCGCGGCCCTGGCCGTTACATCCAGCCTTTCCAACCCCGTCCTGTGGGGCGCCGGCCTGATGCTCGCCTATCTCATCGGACTTACCTATGCGGCGAAACAGGAAAACCTGGCCAAAGTTAAGAACGTCCTGGCCCTTCGCGTTCCTTGCGCTCCCATTCGCATATGCGGCGACTTCGGCATTGGCAAGCCCGATCATCGCCCTGATCTACATCGGTTTCCTGTTGTGGGTCATTTACCCGCTGGTTCACCTGATGTGGCGCAGCCGGATCAACTTCCCTTTGGCCGTGGGCAGTCTGCTGGCGGGAATCTCATTCCTAGACGCTCTCCTCATTTCCGGTCATGGGGAGGTCTTGATCGGTTTATTGGCCGTAGGGGCGGTGGTCTTGACCAGATTGGCGCAGCGCTACATCCCTGGCACCTGATCAGCCGGTCAGATGATTCAAGACCAAGCCTTTAACTGCAGTGGCCGGAATGGGGCCCTCCGGAAGTAGGCTTCTTCGGAGGAGATAAAGACTGGGCCGGCTTCAGGCCGTTCGGTCACTCGGCCATGGGAACCCTTGACCAGCGAGGCGTCGAGACCAATCACATCCATCAAAGTACGAAAGCCTAGCTTCATGTTCAGAATTCGCCAGGCTATGCGAATCTTCGGCATTCGAAGCTGAGGATCGAGGAAGAGTTCAGCCGGGTCAAATCCAGGTTTACGATGGATATCCACCGTTCTAGCAAAGTCGGGAGCTTTGTCGTCATCAAGCCAATAATAATAAGTGAACCACCGGTCTGGACGGCTGACGGCTACCAACTCTCCCGAGCGCGAATGATTCAACCCCATATCCCGCTTGCCCTCTTCGTCAAGAACCATATCCACGCCGGGTAGAGCCTCCAGCAGCGCCTTAACTTCGGCGATTCTCTTCGGGCTACGGACGTATACGTGTGCGATCTGGTGATCGGCCACGGCGAAAGCCTCGCTAGCGCCGGGATCAAGTAGCTCAGTCCCCAACTCATTCCGGACGTGAATCAACCCCGCTTCTCTAAGAGCGCGGTTGATGTGGACCGGCCCTTCCACATCGGTGACCCCGTATTCGGACAGAACGATGACTCGGGCTCCGTCTCGCCGCATAGATCGTCGATGGCTCGCAGATCCCGGCTGATACCGGGATGAGACGGTCCAAGGCGCTGCAGATTATAGTCGAGATGTGGCAGATAGACCATGCTGAGCGTAGGCTGGAGCGTTTTTTGGATATACAAAGCACAGTCGGTGATCCACCGGCTGCCGCTTATATCGGCGAAGGGGCCCCAAAAGCGAAAGAGCGGGAACGGCCCAAACTGGGAATTTAACTCGTCGCGCAATCCGGCGGGTTGGGTATAAACGTCGGGAATCTTACGCCCGTCGGCGGGATACATGGGTCGCGGCGTGACCGATATATCCGCCGATGCATACATGTTGTACCACCAGAAGAGCTTGGCGCAGGAGAAGGAGGGATCTAGATCGCGGGCTGCCTCCCAGATCTTCTCTCCGGAAACCAACCGGTTGGATTGCCGCCAGAACCAGACCTCGGACAAGTCTCTAAAATACCAGCCATTACCGACGATTCCATGATCCCGTGGCATCAACCCGGTTGCCATCGTAGCCTGAACGGAGCAAGTTACCGCCGGAGTGACGGTTGATAAGGGCCTGACGCCTCCCTGTTTAACGAGGGCGTTGATGTGGGGCGTATCATCGCCAAGAAGGCCCTGAGTCAGACCAACGACGTTAATCTCAACCGTCGGGTGCATATTTCTTTGGCCTTGCCGCTCGATTTACCGGACCGTCTATCTGGCGTTAGACCTAGTCGCGACACGGAGCGAATAATATGCCTGATCGGGATTCATGTCCAACTCGGCCAAAGCTACTCTTGGAGTCAGAAACCGATAGTTATATCCAGTGCGGTAATGCATCGGGAACTAGGTATGAATTGCCACCCCGCTTCCCCCTCCCCGCGGTCGCTTCGCCGCCACAACGAGGACGAAGCTAATCAGGGCACAGACCGCCAGGTAGGCCAGAGCGTCTTGGTACCGGCCCCACCGGTCGAAGGCGATGCCTAATATCAGGGGGCCTAGGGCGAAGCCGGCGACTTGGGAGGCCCGGCTTAATCCGTGCATGGACCCCAAGATTCCCCTGCCGTAATAGCTGGCCCAAAGGATCGGGGCCAGTGCGTTCAAACCGCCCGATGCCACTCCATGCAAGAAGGCGAACAGGTAGGCTTCGGCCAGATTGTCGGCAAGGATCAAGACGCCGATGTCGATAGCGGTGGTCAGGCACACGCAGGCCATCAAGAGACGGGGCGGCACGCGTTCCGCCAGGAACCCCAGCGCCAGGATCCCCACCGCGCTCGACGTGGACATCACGCTTATCACTCCCACCGCTTGACCCGTGCTCAATCCCTGCTGCGTCAGATGCGGCACCAAGTGCAGGGTAACTCCCGAGCCGGCGGTACTGGCCAGGAACAGGGAAATCAGGATGAGCCAGAACGGAGGCGTGGCCACCACTTGCCGCAAGGTCCACTGGTCAGGTTCGCCCCCCGCAAAAACCGTGGCGGCATCGGCGTCAGGCCCCGCCCTCCCGTCCACCACCAAACCGTAGTCCTCGGGCTGACGCCGGATCAAAGCGAAGCTGGGAACGATGCCCAGGACGGCCATTACCGCCGCCAACAGAAGCCAAGCCGCGCGCCACCCCCAAGCACCGATAGCCAGTTGAACCAAAGGGGCCATGACCATTATTCCGGCCGAGCCGGAGAAAAAGACTAGAGCGATGGCTCGGCCACGATACCTCTGGAACCATTTTCCCACCGAAGGAGCGGCGCCGATCTTGATCAACCCTTGGTCGGCCGTCCTGGCGATGGTATAGCCCACATAGAATCCCAGCAGCGTTTGAACCGAAGCCAAGTACACGCAGGCTACTACCACCAGAGTCCCGCCCAAAGTCAGCACCCAACGGGAGCCGATCCGGTCGACAAGCCGGCCAGAGAACGGGGCAAGGGAAGCCCCAAGGACGGCTCCCACGCTAGTCACGGCGGAGATTTCGGTCCGGCTCCAGCCAAACTCTTCAGTGAAGGGATTAACGAAAATTGTGAGGATGCCTATAGCCGTTGCCGCGTTGGCGAACTCCATCCCGCCGGACACCGCGACAATTATCCAGCCATAGTAGATCCGTTTGGAGATACGCTGCATGGGCAAGGAACCCTTAACCTGCTACTCCGTCGATTTCGCCGATCGCCGCCGCCTGTTCACCTTTGGGCGCCAGACACCCCGGCAGCCGGACCATCCTACCATCAATGTGCTATGCAAAGCGCCGTCGCTGATATTTCACTGACACAAGCATCTTTCGATAAAAATTCTTAGGTAGTATGGTTCGCCGATAGCCTACCGGGTTTGAGTGCCGATGAGCGGTAATGGCGACAGTCAATACCAGCCGACGATACGGGACCTGCCCCAAGGCGAGCGTCCCCGGGAGCGGCTGCGAGCATTCGGACCCAAGTCCTTAAGCAATACCGAGCTCATCGCCATTCTATTGCGCACGGGTTTGCCGGGAGAGAACGTCTTGGCCGTCTCCTCGCGCCTGCTGGCCCGTTTCGACGGCCTGGCAGGATTAGGACGAGTCAGCTTCGCTGAGTTATGCGCCGAACGCGGCCTTAGCGAGGCCAAGTCCAGCCAACTCATGGCCGCGTTGGAGTTGGGACGGCGATTCGTCTCCCTGGCGCCCCAGGAACGGGCGGTCATCAACTCGCCCCAGGACGTGGCCAACCTGCTTTTGGCGGAGATGTCGGTCTTGGACCAAGAGCACCTGAAAGTTTTGCTGCTCAATACCCGCAATGAAGTGCTGGGCATTCAAGAGATCTACGTGGGTAACGTCAACAGTTCAGTGATCCGAGCGTCGGAAGTGTTCCACCCGGCGGTACAGGCAAACGCGCCGTCGATCATCGTCGTCCATAACCACCCCTCGGGAGACCCGGCCCCCAGCTCCCAAGACGTAGACATCACCAAAGAACTGATCTCGGCCGGCAAACTGCTGGGTATAGAGCTACTGGACCACGTCGTGCTGGGCAGCGCCAACCGCTTCGTCAGCCTTAACGAGATGAGACTAGCGTTCACTTGAGTCTTCGGTTTGCGTAGAGTGGGGCCCGGAAGCGCCCGTCGAATTAGGAGTCCACGCCGGTTCATCCGTTCCATCAACAGCCTTTTCAAGGTTAGTCCCCACCCGCCGTCGTACGAGGGGTGTCAGGACCATCACCAGCAGGATCAACAGGATCCCGGCTCCGGCGTTGATCCCGATGGCCAATCCAATACCAAAGGTGCTGGCTATCGCCCCTATCTCGGAACCTCCAATCAGGTGTCCCAGGCCGTTTACCATCCCTTGTGCCCCCATCACCCGTCCTCTTATTTCCGGCCGTGATTCCAACAGCAAGATTGTGCTCTGCATAGTGCTGAAACCCGCTTGCCCTAAGCCTCCAAAAAGCAGTAGCGCGAAAGAGACGGCGTACCAGGGAGACCAGGCCATCGACGCTACCGCTGACGCCACGACCAGCGCACCGGTACAAAATAATCGGCCATGGTAGCGAATGTTTCTTTTTAAAGCGATGATCGAAGCGCCGATCAACGTGCCAATACCTTCCGCGGAGCCCAGCAAACCTCCCAGGACAGGTCCGACCAAGAGCAGGTCGTTGGCGATCACTGGGATAAAATACTGGATGGGAAAGACCAGCGCGTTCACTATCAGCGACATGCTGAGGACACCCAGAACCATCCGGTTGGCCAGGGAGTGCTCTACTCCCTCCCGTAGACCCCGCGCCATCGAAAGCCCAGAGCTGATAGCCTGAGCCTGAAATGGCAGCCGCATCCTAGTGATCAGCAAGAGAGCAGCCAGGTCCAACGCCACGATCACGGCATAAGCGCCGTTAAATCCGGCCCAAGCGATCAAAATACCGCCGGCCACCGGTCCCAGTATCCTGCCCCAGTTATTCGTGATCGTTTCCAGGGACATTGCGCTGGCGATATTTTCTTGGCCCGCCAGATCAAATATGGCGGTGCGCCGGGCGGGATCGTCAGTCACCCTCACCGACCCTTGCACAAAAACGGCGATGAAGATTTGCCATGGCTGGATAGTTCCGATGATGAGTAACACCAGTATGGCCACGGCGATCCCGACGTAAGAGGTGTGCGCCGCGATCAAAATGCGGCGCCGGTCCAGCCGGTCGGCCAGAAGCCCGGCAAAGAGGGCCAGGACAGGGCGGGGAATGTTGAGGAAGACTGCTATCAACCCCACCTGGAACGCGGAGTCGGTCAATCGGAGAATCAGGTAGCCCAACACCAGCAGCTCCATCCGCCGGGAGACCTCGTGAATCGACCTGGCGGTCCAAAGAAAGCGGAAATCTTTGCTTCGGAGAACCTCCAGCACTGGGCTCCTGGACTTCCTGAGCAAGTGGATCAAGCTCCTGACGCGGAATGTGTTCGGTACGCCTGCGACTCGGTGCTATAGCGTACCACGACCCTCCAGCTAATACGCCCCCGTCCAGCACGACGTGATAGACGGAAGGTGGTGTGCAGCGGGCGGCCCGGTGAAGGGCATGAGATCCATCGCCGTCACGACGTCAGAAACTACCCAGCCTTTCTGCGTTCCGAAGCATGATGGTCCGCTGGATAGTGGTAACGCGCCGGTCGATGACCTGAAGAGTATCCCGCATGAATGTGCCATTTTCATGTTGAGGTCCGATCATCAGGTGCCCCAGTTCGTGGTCCATAATCTCATTGAGGAGTTCCGCCCGGCCTCCTGCCACCGCGGCGATTCCGTTGCCGGTCCACGCCAGACCCAGATCCCCCTAGGTTCCCACAGACTGGGCTAGAGGAAAGACGAATAAGGTAGGCTCTGGATGGCCCAGCTTCCACCGGTGCAGCTCGCGAAGATTCTCTCCCAGGTTATCTATCGGATTTATGTTTTCAATCCAGCCACGCACTGTGGGTTGCCAAACGATGCCCTGCCGCTTCCAAAAGACGACGCTTTCTTCCAAGGATGTCTCCACCCGCTCAATGGTTTGGTAACTCAGGGACGGCACAACGACGACGACGTTCAATGGCACCTTGATGAAGGGCCGCGCGAGCATCCTGAGGAGCCACATTCTAGCTGTGCTCATTAATCCTCCCGCGATAAGTGATTAGACGGTTTTCGCGACACCGATCAGCCGTCTTTTAGCTACACCCCTGCGCCCACATCCAACGCTAGCTTCAGGGTCTCCCCTGGTGGTAAATCAGTGTAAGAATAAGCTGAATACCTTCTCAGGCCAAGTCCCAGTCCACTATCCGGCGCTCGTCGCAGATTCCTGGCCACGCCTTGAGACCTCCACCTTAGTTGCCAAAGTGAGTTCCCGGCCCAGGGGTTGACCACACATAGTTGAAACACTGGGCGACCGATGGCTGGAGTGCACATGGGCGCCATCCTGGTTCGGATGGACCTCAAGGCCGACATGGAGCCGGCCCAGGAGGGTTGAAGGACTCAGCTCCTGGCAGGTTGCCCCACCCATCAGAGAGCCCCAGTTTAGGCCGGGGGCGTTGATTTGTTGCTTAGGCTCTCGGATGCATCAGTTTTCGAACCTCGGGAACGATTTGCGGTAAATCGACGTTATGTATGTGAGCGGGACGCCTGGGTCATTAGTCCGCCGGCCGGCCAGGTCCCGCCGGTGACCGGTTGGTGACCGCATCCCTTTATAGTTTCGCTGGTCGAGGCATCCCCCATAGTCCCAGAAGTGGCGGAATCTATTTGACCTGGAAAATACAACATTTAGCGCTATGAGCGGCGAATACTATGTCAGAAGAAAAAGAAGTTCGTTCGAATGGCTTTACCAAATCGAACAGTCCTAACAGATTTGACTAGGCCGCCCTGGAGGCGGGCCAGCCCCTTAGGACATCTGGCGATCGGAGCAGTCCCCTAGCCCAGATAAGCTGCGGGCGGAGATGACCGTCGCGTCGAACACTGTCATCGGTACGCTTCCGGGCGGCACGGAGGTCGTGGCCGCGTCTCTCGAGGCCGGACGGGAGCTACTCACGACCGTCGATGACTACTGAGCCAACAGAGCCCGTTCGATCGTCAGGCCCGGGTGAACTTGCGCCGCTAGGTCGTCGAGGTCACGCTGCCGATGTACCTCGATTACATCGCTTCACAGGTGATGAGCTGGTCGCAGACCGAGATCAAGGCCCTGGGCGCGATCGTCTCTGCGATGGCGAAGTTGTTCGCACCGCTCTCCCTGCGGCTGCCGGCGGAGATCCATCTGGTCAAGACAAGCGGCCAAGAAGAAGGCTACGCTGCCTACACCCGGCGCAAGGACACGATCGTCCTGCCGGCCAACATGGTCGCGAGCGTCGAGACCGCCACGAGCTACGGCGACCCGCTCCACCCCACCAACGACGTTTCGTATCTACAGAACGTCATGATTCACGAGTGCTTCCACCTCTTCAGCAAGAACCACCCTGAAGAGCGGTTCAAGCTCTACGATCGTATTCACTACCGCTCCACCGGCGCCGCCGTCCTGCTGCCCGACGTGCCTTGGGGCCCGCCCGGGTCCCAGTCGACGATGGCCGATCTGAAAATAACGAACCCCGACGAGCCCGACTTCGACGTCTACATCGAGATGCTCGTGCCCTCGATCCCCGGGGACGAGGACAGCCCCCGCGTGAAAAGGGCCCTGGCGCCGCTCCAGCTCGCCAATAGACCGTACGAAGGAGGCGTCTTCTTTGAGTACCTCGAGTGGTGGTTCATGAGCATCGCGGAGGGCCCCGACCGCCGCTGGGCGCCGGTCCTGGGCCCCGACGGGTACCCCGTGATGTACGCGAGCGCGCCGCTCATGCCCGAGTACCTCGCCCTCGTCACTGCCAATTTCACCCAGGAGATCTTTCAGCCCGACGAGATCCTTGCGCAGAACTTCGTCCTGGCGGCGAACCAGCCGAGCCTCGACATCCTCAGTTTCATGAACCAGACGCTTTCGGCCAACCGGGGGTCGTCATGAGCCTCGGACGAACGACCATTCTCTCGATCAGCGCGGCGCTCCTCAGCGCGAGTTTACTCCTCGGGTGCGCTGGGAGCCGCGATGCCGAACCGCCGTTAGGGCGGACGTTCGATACGCCAGCGTACGTGCTTGATCCCTCGTTCCCCCGGCCGTCGTGGGTGACGTTCGACACCGTGAGCTGGGTCGACCGCGATCCGGAATCGAACCTAGTCTATGTCCTTCAGCGCTCCGCGCCGCCGGTCAGCGCGTGGACGGCGGACGGAGAGTTGGTGTCGACCTGGACCACGCAAGTGCTGGGAGACCCACACTCGATATCGTTCGACACTGGTCCGGACGGCTCCACTACAGTTTGGATCACAGACATGGCCCCTCCGCTCCTTGTTGGTCAGGGGTACGGCCACTGTTTGAAGTCATTCACCCTGTCCGGAGAGTTCCTATCGACCATCGGGACGTGCGGAGAGAACTCTCAGGGGACGGGACTCGATCCGGTGCAGTTCGACAAGGTAACCGACGTCGCCTGGGACGCGGCCGGCGATCCGCTCGTTTCCGACGGCGATCTCAACGGGCTCAACAACCGTGTGCTTAAGCTCGACTCCAGCGGTGTGGTCCTTGCGAGCTGGAGCACACCCGGCGATCAGCCTGGGAGTGGACCCGCTCAGTTCGATCTGCCACACATGCTGATCGTCGACCGGTGCGATCGCATCTGGGTGGCCGACGCGCTTAACCACCGGGTGCAGGTGATCGCGAACGACGGCACGTTCCTCGGCGAGATCACGTCCTTCGGTGATCTCGGCGTGTACGCCGTCGCGTTCGGCGCCTCATTCTCTTCGCCTCCGGAGACGATACTCTTCGTCGGCGCCAGCCCGACCTCTGGTGGGGGGACGGGGAGGATTTCCCTGTTTGCGGCGCCGATGGATTGTACGCAACCTACCATCGCAAACCTGGCCGCTTTTGCGACCTTCGATGTTCCGATACCCACCTCGACGTCGACGACACTCCTTCACTCGATGACTGTCGACCCGGAGACTTGGGACGTCTACTTGGCGGTGCTCGGAGGCAAGCTCCCCCCGCAAAAGTGGGTCCCTGCTTGGCCCGGAGGTGAGCGGCCCAGCCCGCGCTGAAAAAGCAGCGTGGCGAAGCAAAGAGCGTCCGATCCTCTTTTCATTGCGTACTTTACAAGGAGAAACATGAACGCATTAAACAGCGCCGTCGATCCCGTGCCCCCGTCCGCGTACCCGTCGCTTCAGTCCGTGACGACGCCCCAACCGGCGATGCCGGCGTTCTGGGCTGCCACCGTCCTGCTCCACCCCTTCAGCCCACCCTTGTCGACCGATCCGACGCCCGACAATCCGTTCTTCCAGCTCTGCGTCGCCGACATCAGTTACTCGCAGGGGGAGTATTTCGCCGCGCAGGTCTCCGGCTGCTCCTACGGAAACTGGTGGTACTTTATTACAGCCATTGGCACGCAACTCTCGACCGATGGCGGAAACACCTGGAAGTTTGTCGATATGGGGTGGACGCTGCCGGAGAACTGGTATGGGGCACAGGGCCCGAACGCCGCCTGCGCCGGAGCATCGCCGCTGAACTGGATGGACGCGCAGACAGTTGACTGGTGGAAGATCCCTGTTCCCCTCAAGGGCTCGCTCTCCGCCGCGACGTGGATGTGGTTCGATTCCATCACTGCGGCGCCGGTGCGCATGATGTTCGGCAATGGCCCGCCGTCGCCGACCATGGGCGATCCGACGCAGCTTGCATTCTTCCAGATGTGGTCATTCACGTATTTCCCGAACTTCCAATCCTACGACTTTGCCAGCGAGGCCACCGCGAAGCCGGAGACCTTCGTGTCTCCGTCGTTCCCCGGCTTCGCGGTGGGGAACCCGAACGGCTATCAGAATTTCGTCTGGAATTCGAACTTCGGCATGACAGCGTTCATGACCCCGGTCAACGAGCAGTTCAACCCACTCCCCACGCGCGTCCTGTACGTATGGAAGGCGGATCAAGAGTATTCCGTCTACTCGGACCGGGCCCAAAACACGTTGATGATGTCCACCTACAACCCCGGCCAGATGGTCGCGCAGGAGGCGCTACTCACGGGCCCGGCTCCCTACGGGGTCGTTCCTCCGCCCAATAGCGCCACTGGTTTCCTCATCAACTTCGAATCGGACGGCTCATCGACGTGCATCGGCGGGAGCCAGTTCCCGTTCCCGCAGGAGCCGCCCACCTGGGTCTCCATCCCGCGGTCGAGGCGACGATCCAGGCGACGATTACGAACAACCCCGTCATCGCCCCGAACACGACCGTCACGATCTTCTCGGTGCTATTCCCGCCTGCGCCGCCAAACTACCCGGAAGCGACCTACCTGTGGACGTGGTACGCGCCGCAGAACGCGACAGGGACGGAGAGCCGGCCCATCACGTTCATGCAGTCGCAGTCGGGGGTGAGCGTTGGGACGAGCCTCGCGCTCGCCGATTACTTTTACTACCAGGATTTTCAGCAACCCATCGACCCGTCGAACTTCGACATACCAGCGTCGTGCAGCCCGCAGACACGAAATACCGGGATGCGGCACAGACTTCCATAGCCGAGGGGCCTACTCGCCGCCAATCGTGTGCCTGACCCGGCGTTGCGTCCGCGATCGCATAGTGGGCCACTATGCTCACTTCCGAACCGAGCTTTCGCAAATTTGACTTGGGCGGTTAGGCGAAGAGATTGGCATATCCTGGGTCAAAGATAGTCTTCACCCATCAAGGCGGCGCAGGTAACCTACTGGGACCCGGGAGGCAGGACGCCTTCGAGATAACTACCAACACGCAGGCGCGCGGCGCGCATTGAAGGCCAGATTACGGAGAACGGGCGGGGGACCTATCAGGCGACCGGTTCCTATCCCGGCGGCGACTTGGATCCAGATGTTGCCCTTACCCAAAACGGCCAAGCCCGTGGACCAATTCCATATTCAGGGCACGCACTGGAATAATCCTTTTGGCCGTCGGTCCTGACGGTGATCCCCAGTTCGGACAACCGGTTTAGACCTGCAACGGCGCCCATCTAGACTGCCTCCACATCAACAACATTTCCAGGGTTAAGGTGCTCACCTTCCACCTCTCAGACCGCTGAAGCGACATCTACTGGGTCGATCGGAGTCTTGGAAAGGTTGTTGACGGGTTCGAATCGCACTTTTACACTGCTAGCAGACAAACGCAGTGGCGGAATTCCCAGAGAACCCGTGTTAAGCGGGAAAACCCGGCGAGGATAGAGGGAAATACGATGGCAACTCAGACTCCCACGATCGACTCACAAGTACATGCCTACGAGCGAAATAGTCCGGAGCGTCCTTGGGCCAGGATTCCACCGTGGCCGGACGAAGTAACCGGGGACGATATGGTGGCCGCGATGGACGCGGTCGGCGTAGACGGGGCTTTGCTGGTTTCGCCATTCAGTATGTATCGCTATGATCCCTCATATGCACTCGAGGTATACTCGAAACATCCGGGCCGGTTCGGCTTGATCAAGCCATTTGATCCGCAGTCGGAAGCCGTCGCCGACGAGGTCGCTGAGTGGGCAACGACACCGGGTGTGGTCGGAGCCCGGATCATGCTCACCGACCAGCCATTCCAGGCGAACGACCCGGGTATCGATCGGATACTCGCCGCCGGCGCTCAAGCCGGCATCCCAGTGAATATTATGTGTTCGGGCAAGCTGCCGCTCTTTCTAGAACTGGCGCGCCGCCATCCAGACACACAGATGGTGGTTGATCATGTGGGGATAGCCCAGCCCTCGGAACCACCGGCGCCGCCAGAACCGTTCGCCGATCTGGCCAACGTGGTTTCCCTAGCGGCCTGCGACAACGTGTCCATCAAGATTTCCGGCGCCTGTACCCTGTCCCATCAGCCATTCCCCTACCCGGACATCTGGGAGTCTCTGCGCCTGGTTTTCGACGCGTTTGGCCTTGATCGATGCATGTGGGGCACCGACTGGACCCGGGCCGTGGGAGTGTTGAACTACGAACAGGGCGTTGAGGCGTTCCGGGTTACGGACCAGCTCTCGGATTCAGAGCGATCCGCACTCATGGGAGGGACCCTGGCGAAGATTTACAACTGGTCTCCCAACTAGGAGCAAGGCATCCGGCAGATGACCGGTGATGATCTTCCTTCGTAACCCGATCCAATGCAGCCCTCATGCAAGTGGTCGACTCCACCGGTAGCCGCCGACGTACGCCCTGATTCTTTATCCCTTACCGGCTTCGTTAGTCCGGCCATGCCGTCACCCCTCCGGACCTAGGGCGAACGCGTTGTTTTGGCAGACTCCCGGCGTTTACTTGAACCAGCCGCCGATTGGAACTTAGAACACTTTAACAATAGAATGGGTATGGTTCGGTTGAGACTGGCCGAGGGTCCCGAGTTGCCGGACCATGTAGCGCTGGGGAGCGCCAATCGCTTTGTCAGACTCAACGAGAAGGTACTGGCGTTCGAGTAAGCCCGTCATTGCGGTAGATCTGGGACCGGAGGCCCGCCGTTGCACCATCTGCTCATCGCCGTCGCTCTGCTGGCCGCCGTCGGGCTCGATCTGATCTTTATAACCTTCTCCGACGAGCCCTCCGCCGCGCTGACCTTCGCCCTGCTTTCCTACTTCATCATGCTGCTTTTGATCGGTTCCGCCGGTAGCTACGTGCCCGACATGCCAGGCTACACAACCTTTTTTGGCCCTTTGGTCCGAGAAGGGATGCAGGGATTTGTTTCCCGTTTGCTACTGGCGTATAGCGTGCCGGCGGTGCTGCTTCTGCTGGTGGCTTTCATCCCAAGTTTGGCCGATCCTCTCACTCCCAGCGCCACCGTCCAGTTGGGTTCCACTTTGGCGGTATTCTGGCTCTTGATGTCCTTGGGCCTGGTGGGAGTGGTCCAAGGGTTCCTCTGGCCCCACAGCGGAGTCTTCCAAGCGGTGATCGTTGGCGGATTGGTGGTATTGACTCAAGGCCTGTTGAGTTGGGCCAAAGTCGACGCCGGCCGGGAAGAGCTGCAATTGGCTTTATACACCTGGATGGTATGGGTGTCTATCTGCCTCATCGGAGCTTGGGTGGGGTTGCTGCTGCGTGAAGTTAGCGGACTTCAACCGAGAGGAACCCCGGAGCTTCCCGGAGAAGAGCTTCCCGCCTACGCTCAGGATATTAGGGAAGAATAACCGCTGTGCCCCGAGCGGACCGGACCCAGACTAGAAACGAAAATCAGGAGGAAACGATGTCCTACTTTGTCGACGCTGAAAACCGGGACCCAATGACGTTGGTGCCCGGAGCCCGTACTCGAACGTTCTGGGGTGAGAACATCCTCTTGTCCTTGGTGGAGATCGACGCGAACTCGGAAGTGCCCGTCCACACTCATCCTCACGAGCAAGCTGGCATGCTGGTGAAGGGAGAGTTGGAGATGGGCGTGGCTGGCGAAGTTAAGCATCTGAAGCCTGGAGACATGTACATCATACCCGGAGGCGTGGAGCACTACGCCAAGTGCGGCGATGTAGCGGCTCTGGCTTTGGACATCTTCAGCCCCGTACGCGAGGAGTTCAAGTACTAGAATCAGAGCGGTTTGAGGCCCCGGCGACACGAATCGCCCTTCATGTCCCACTCGGAAGGCTTAAATCATGGGCTTCGCCCCAACTTGACAGTAGCCAGGCAGCGGATTTACGATTTGAAGTAGGCTTAGAGATGCTGTCCGGAAGGATCAGCCTTTCGAAGCCACGCAACGTTGGGTAACCGCCCTAAGTTGCGGCCCAAGGAAGGGCGACTGCCTGGGGATATAGCTCAGTTGGGAGAGCGCGGCGTTCGCAATGCCGAGGCCGAGGGTTCGAGTCCCTCTATCTCCACCAAATGCCCCTGTAGCTCAGAGGATAGAGCGGCGGCGTCCTAAGTCGCGCGTCGGGGGTTCGAGTCCCTCCAGGGGTACCATAATATCAAGGCAGGCATAGGAGCGTAGCTCAGTTTGGCCAGAGCGCTGGTCTCCAAAACCAGTGGTCGGGGGTTCGAATCCTCCCGCTCCTGCCAAAAATGGAATCTAAAAGAGGCCCGATTGGGCCTCTTTTCTTTTTACCGAAATTGGTTTTGCTAACAATTCCTCAGACGGAGGTTCAGATAACCGTTCTGAATCGGGCCGATTTCAGGCATATTTTGGAGGAATTTCACCGACGTGCTTAGGTGTGGCAATGTCCGTTGTTGCTATCCGAAGGAGGCACGTCCAAGGCCGGGTTTCTGTCGAAAAAGCCCACAGGCAGAAGATTGAATCCAGTGTACATTACAGGCATCACCGGCCAGTCCTCGGGGCGAGGAACGTGGTGATGGCCCAAGGTATACCAAACTACGATGTCAGTATCGTCAACTGCTCGATCCTCCTTGGTCCACTCCGGAAGTCCCGCGCCCCCAGGATGCTGATTGGGGTATGGTCCGGCAGCGCCCATCTCATCGGGCTTGAATGGAGTGACCCAGAGGTGCTTTCTCATGAATCCCGCGCGTTTAGACACAGTGGACTCCGGGTGAGCGAAGGGGAGGATATTTTCGCCTGGAACTAGCTTATAGCTTACTGGCAGGCCCAGTTGGTTCTGCACCGACGGGTTGGATATTAGCCAGTACCGGCCTGACAAGGGATCAACCGTGCGCTGGGCTTCAAGCTCGGTTGCCAAGAGAGTCTGTTCCGCATAAAAGGCATTCCCTTGGGGATTCCCTGGCCCCTTTGGATCGGCCTTTGTGTTGACTTCATATACGGAGTTATTTAGCCCGTCGACGGACATGTCCAGGCGAATGCTGAAGAAATGCTGATGAATGTGGGCGGCCAACTGCGGAGCTATCAAGGTGCCGTATTTGGGAAACTCTTGTGAATCCACGGCCGCGTTGTTCACGATGCCGGTCAACTTTACTTGGAACTCGATATGTCCGTCTTGGTAGAAGTACCAGAAAAAGCCGTATTCATAGTTACCCACTGTGGATATAAATGACACAACCAGACGCCGCGAGCGCCTTACCTCAGCCTTTCCGGTGCGCCAATCCACGTGTTTCCACAAGATGCCGAAATCTTCTTCGTGCAGACAGA